>ENA-OXVJ01000005-OXVJ01000005.1-human-gut-metagenome-genome-assembly--contig:-NODE-5-length-138208-cov-21.863615_pt1 | contig 138208 bp, 149 predicted proteins | sample MGYA00249248_ERZ652692 | MGnify/ENA primary metagenome ERZ652692 (study PRJEB26925, sample SAMN05826544) | human gut metagenome | biome: ENVO:2100002; feature: ENVO:00000062; material: ENVO:00002003... | reverse complement strand
AGATCTACACAAGGAGTATCGTCGGCAGCGTCAGATGTGTATAAGAGACAGTGCCCACGGCGAGGCCCACCACCTCCAGCTTGTCCGCATGGCGACGCACAACGTCCAGCGTCTGCGTGCCGATGGAGCCCGTGGAGCCCAAGACCACTATGCGTTTCATGCACGCCTCCTAGAAACAGGTCGAACGTAAACCGTCGGTAGGGTTGGCTGCGGCGCCCGAGGCCTGCCGCCGTCAGATCAGCGGAACCGGGAACGGGATGCAGCCGAAACCCAAAAGCAGTATCGCCGAGGTCACCGCCACCAAGAACAGCGAGTCGCAGCGATCCAGCAGGCCGCCGTGACCCGGCATGATGGTGCCAGAGTCCTTGAAGCCGGAATTGCGCTTGATGCGGCTCTCGGCCAAGTCGCCCAGCACGCCCATCAGCCCGCTGATGAGCCCGAACGCCATCGCTTGCGGGATGGACATCGTCACGCCGGGAATGAGGGTCATCAAGCACCAGAACGCGGCCGATCCCACGAGCCCCGCAATGAACCCCTCCCAGCTCTTCTTCGGCGAGGTGCGCGGCGCCAGCTTGTGCTTGCCGAACTTGCTTCCCACCAGATAGGCGAACGAATCGTTCGCCCATACGCTGAGGAAGATGCCCAGCGCCAGCACGCCGCCCCATGGCTGGGGCAGCGCCGTGCGGACGACCACGAGCCCCGACAGCAGCATGCCGCAGTACGCAGCTCCGAAGAAGCTCACGCCCACGTCGGGCACGCGCGCCCGCATCCAGAACACGTACCACACGATCAGCGCCAACAGCAACGCGAGGCTCACGTACAGCGCACCGTTCAGCCCCAGCAGAAACACGCTGAGCGGGTACAGCATGGCCGCGATGATGCCGAGCATCTCGTTGGGCAGCTTCGCGTCCGAACGCAGCATATAGTAGAACTCGCCCGCCGTGATGCCCGCCGTAGCCACCAGGAACGCCACGGTGGTCCAGTCGCTGACGAGGATGCACAAAACCGACAGCGCCACATACACGAATCCCGTGCGGAAACGCACTTGCAAGTCGGTGGCGTTCTTCAGCTTCTCGGGCGTCTTCTCATAGGCGAAATCCTTGATGCGCCCCGTGCGCGAGCGGTCATCTTCCGCCTCAGCCTTTTCGTCGGGCCGCGGCGCCACCTATTTCACCGCCCCGAACCGGCGATCGCGCGACTGGAACTCCAGCAGCGCGCGCAAGAACTCGTAACGGTCGAAGTCCGGCCACAGCGTCTCGGTGCACACGAACTCGGAATAGGCGATCTGCCACAGCAGGAAGTTCGACACGCGCATCTCGCCGCTGGTTCGGATGAGCAGGTCGGGGTCGGGGATGTCCGCGGTGTACAAATGGCGAGACAGCGTCGCCTCACTTAAAGGCTCGGGTTCGCGGCCCTCGCGCAACGCGGCATGCGCGCCGTCCATGTAGGACCGCATAGCGTCGAGCAGCTCCACGCGGCCGCCGTAGTTCACGGCCACGACCAGCGTCATCCCGTCGTTGTCCTTCGTCTTCTCCCACGCCTTCGCGAAGGCGTCGCGCGTCTTCTTGGGCAGCTCGTCGGTGCGCCCGATGGTCATCACGCGCACGTGCTCTTCGTGCAGGCCGTCCACCTCGGCCAGCATCGTGGTGGCGAACAGGTTCATGAGGCCGATGACCTCGTCCTGCGGGCGCTTCCAGTTCTCGGACGAGAACGAGTAGATGGTCAGGTAGCGCACGCCCACGTCGGACGCGCAGCGGATGGTTTCGCGCACTGCCTCGATACCGGCCTTATGGCCGAACAGGCGGTTCTTCCCCCGCTCTTTCGCCCAGCGGCCGTTGCCGTCCATGATGACGGCCACATGCTGCGGCACCGCCGCAGCATCGAGCTGCGACGGATCGAGATCCGCCGGGGGGTTCGGGAATATGTAGTCAAGCGGTTTGTTCAAGGCTACCTCACAAAAGACGAGAAGCCGACGGCCTCATGGCCGCCGGCTTCGGAGATTTAATTCGGCTTCGCCGAATTAAATCTCCATGACCTCGGCTTCCTTCTTCTTGAACGCCTCGTCGACTTCGGCGATGTACTTGTCGGTGAGCTTCTGCACCTCCGCCTGGCCGCGGCGCTCGTCGTCCTCGGGAAGGCTGTCTTCCTTGACGGCGCGCTCGATGGCGCTGTTGGCATCGCGGCGGGCGTTGCGCACGGCTACGCGGGCTTCCTCTGCGTAGCCCTTACACTGCTTCACCAGCTCGCGGCGGCGCTCCTCGGTGAGCGCGGGGAACGGCAGGCGGATGACTGAGCCGTCGTTCGACGGCGTCACGCCCAGGTCGCTCTGGAGGATGGCATGCTCGATGGCGCCCAGCACGCCTTTGTCCCACGGCTCGATGACCAGCATGTGCGCGTCGGGCGTCTTGACGCCCGCCATCTGGTTCACCGGGGTGGGCACGCCGTAGTAGTCCACCCTGATGCGATCGAGCACCATGGCGTTCGCGCGCCCGGTGCGAACGGAGGCGAATGCGTCGCCCAGCGAGCCCAGCGCCTTCTCCATGCGCTCTTCGGCCTGCATCATAATATCGTCGATCATCCCGGTTCCTTTCACCCTGCGTTTCGCAACGCGTCCGCCGCCGACGGAGGCGGGTGCGCGCGTTTTCGTTATTCTACTGCGATTCTACCGTGGTTCCCACGTCTTCGCCCTTCAAAGCGCGCGAAATGTTGCCTTTAACGGTAAGGTCGAACACGATCATGGGAACGTCGTTGTCCATGCACAGCGACGTAGCTGTGGAATCCATGACGTTGAGCCCCTTGGAGAGCACCTCCATGTAGCTAACGCGGTCGTAGCGCTTGGCATCGGGGTTCTTCTTGGGGTCGCTGTCGTACACGCCGTCCACCTTCGTGGCCTTCATCAGCACGTCCACGTCCAGCTCGCAGGCGCGCAGCGCCGCGGTGGTGTCGGTGGTGAAGTACGGGTTGCCCGTGCCGGCGGCCAAGATGACCACGCGACCCTTCTCCATGTGGCGGATGGCGCGTCGGCGGATATAGGGCTCGGACACTTCCTGCATGTTGATGGCGCTCTGCACGCGCGAGAAGATGCCGTGGCGCTCGAAGGCATCCTGCAAGGCCAGCGCGTTCATCACCGTGGCCAGCATGCCGATGTAGTCGGCCTGCGCGCGATCCATGCCCTCGGCCGAACCGGCCAAGCCGCGGAAGATGTTGCCGCCGCCCACGACCACGGCCATCTGCACGCCGGCGCGCACGATTTCGGCGATCTGATCGGCAAGGTCGTCCACCACCTTCGGATCGATGCCGTAGCCGACGTCGCCCGCCAGCGCCTCGCCGGACAACTTGAGCAGCACGCGATCGTAGCGGTATCCTTCAGACATAAGCCTTATCCTCTCGGTGGTCGTTCATATAGGTTGCTCTAACCGTTCATCTTACCCGAAAATGAAAACGACCGCGCCCTGCTCGCACGCGTTTTCCGGCATTTCACGCAAAGGACAGACGACAACGCGGGGCCGCAGCGCGGGGCCGTCAAGAGAACAGCGGCCTCCCGACGAAGCCCGACACGCCGTTCGCCACGAGGGTCTGCATCATCTCGAGGAACTCCTCGGGCGGCAGGTCCCTGCCGTTCTCGTGCCATTGGCTCACCAGGCCGAACATCGTGTGAAACATGAACGCGGCCAGGTACTCGACATTGGGCTCGTCCTCGGACACTCCTGTGACCTGCAAGAAGAACGGCATCATGGTTCGCTTCACCTTCACGAGGAACCGTGGGTCGCCCTTGTCGCCCAACAGCACGAGCACCTCCTCGTTGTGCGTGGCGAACAGCTGCGCGCACCGCATCGAGAACTCGTGCAGGCTGCGCGGCAGCCCCGCCCCGACGATGGCCGCCGCATTGCGCTCGAGCTCGCCCAGCAGCTCGTCCTCCAGCTGATCGAGCAAGTCGTACACGTCGGTGAAGTACTCGTAGAACGTTCCGCGGTTGTAGCCGGCGTCCTTGGCCACCGCTCCCACCGTCACGCGGTCGATGCCATCGTCGCAGTACAGCTTCCAGAACGAGTCCATGAGCTTCTTGCGCGTCTGCGCCGTCTGCTGCGGTTGCTTCTTCATGGCAACGCCTCCGATCGTCCGACACTCGCGTCGAAGTTGTCGGTTGATGTGCGGGCCTGCGCCCCCTATGCTTGAATCACACAACACGTTGTTGGATAGTTTACCACAAACGTAAGGGGTGATGTTCATGCCCGAGATAGAGGTTTCCCATCTGACGAAGGACTACGGCAGCGGCCGCGGCGTGTTCGACGTGTCCCTCGAGGTGGAGCGCGGAGAATGCTTCGGCTTCCTGGGCCCGAACGGAGCCGGGAAAACCACCACCATCCGCCACCTCATGGGCTTCTCGCGCCCGCAGGCCGGAACGGTCGCCATCCACGGACAGGATTGCTGGACGCGCTCCGCCGAGCTGCAGCGCACCGTGGGCTACCTTCCCGGCGAGATCGCGCTGCCCGCCGGCATGACCGGCACGGCGTTCCTGCGCATGATGGAACGCATGCGCGGCGTGCGCGACGACGAGCATCTGAAGATGCTGCTGGACACGTTCCGCCTTGATCCGGACATCCCCACGCGCGAGATGAGCCTGGGCGTTAAGCGCAAGATGGCCGTGGTCACCGCGTTCATGCACGATCCGGACATCCTGATCCTCGACGAGCCCACGAGCGGGCTCGACCCCGTCATGCAGCAGGTGTTCATCGACTACGTGCTATGGGAGAAGGGGCGCGGCAAAACCGTCTTCCTCTCGTCGCACCTGTTCAACGAAGTTGATGCCACGTGCGATCGCATCGCCATCATCAAGGACGGGCGCATCGTGTCGCAGTTCGAGTCGAACGAGTTCCACCAGCGCGGCGACAGGTTCTACCAGGTGTCCTTCGCAACCGTCGACGCCTACCAAGCTTTCGCCGCCCTGCCCTACGAGTTCGCCGCGCGAAGTCCCGAGCGGCGCCGGGCGAAGGTCCACGTGAACGACGCGCAGGTGAACCGGCTGATCGCCGATCTCGCCGATGCCGACGTGGCCGACTTCGAGGAGATCCCTTTCACGCTGGAAGACTACTTCATGCAGTTCTACCGCGAAGACCGCCAGTTCGGGGAGGTGAGGTAGATGGAAGACGCCATCATCCGCGCGAACGGCCTGACCAAGGACTACGGGCACGGCCGCGGCGTGTTCGGCCTCGACCTGGCCGTCAAGCGGGGCGAGGTGTTCGGCTACGTGGGCACGAACGGCTCCGGCAAAACCACCACCATCCGCCACCTCATGGGCTTCATCAAACCCGACGCGGGCAGCACGTCGATCCTGGGAATGGACTCGTGGCGCGATTCCACGCGCATCATGAACCATGTGAGCTACGTGCCAGGCGAGATCGCCTTCCCCAGCCTGCCCACCGGCACCGCCTTCCTGAAATCGCAGGCCGAGTTCTTGGGCGTGACCGATCTCACATACCTGAACCACGTGGTGAAGCTGCTGCAGCTGGATCCGTCGGCCAACCTCAAGCGCATGTCGAAGGGCATGAAGCAGAAGACGGCCATCGCCGCCGCGCTCATGGGCGACAAGGAGATCCTCGTGCTGGACGAGCCCACCACCGGCCTCGACCCGCTCATGCGCGACACGTTTTTGGACCTCGTGCGCGCCGAGAAGGAGAAGGGGCGCACCGTGTTCATGTCGAGCCACATCTTCGAGGAGATCGAAGAGGTATGCGACCGCGTGGCCATGATCAAAGACGGACGGATCATCGAGGTGCTCGACCTGCGGGAGCTGCGCCACGGGAACAGGAAGACGTTCCGCATCGCCTTCGCGTCGCCCGAAGACGCCGTGCGCTTCGCGGGAGCATGGGAGCCGACGGGTGCCGTGGACGAAACCGCGGCGACCGTCGCCGTCGAAGTCCCGGCAAGCGAACTGGGGCGCCTGCTGCACGCCTTGCGCGTCTACGACGTGCGCGGACTGCGCGAGCAGCACTTCACGCTGGAGCAGCACTTCAAGAACGTGTACCTGAAGGGAGAGAACTGATATGAGCGCGAACACCAAGACGACGCGCTTCTTCTCGAAGCCGTTGATGAAGCAGACCGTCAAATCCAACCTCGTGCTGGCCCTCGTGATCCTCGTCATCATGGCCGGCATGAGCAACGTGGTGAACTACGCCATGAGCGTGATGGGCTCCGACACCGTAAGCGAACTGTCGCCGACGAGAAGACCGGGGCGCAGCAGGACTTCTACACCTACCTGTACGCCATGGCCTCTTACGACGAAATGGCGCAGGCCGACCTGTCGTACGACGATTTCGCCAGCACGTCGGACAAGGAGCCGTACGAAACGGTGTTCGACCTGATGAACCAGCAGGCCGATCTGGATCTGAGCGTGCAGGGGCTCGAGGATGCGGCCGCGCAGCTGGAGAAGACCGGCGTGGGGCTCGACACCTACGTCGAGCAGTTCGAGTACGTGTACGCGCTGGGGCAGGAGAAGGGCGTGTTCAGCGGAGACGACCTCGATATCGAGGACATGATGAACACCATGTTCGCCACCATGGGCGTGTCCACCGACCTCATGGACACCATGGGATCCATGGACAGCACGTCGATGCTCAACCAGATGTACTTCACGGTGATGGGGCTTTTGCCCATCCTGCTGTTCATCGTGATCGTGGCGAACTCGCTGGTGGCCGACAAGGTTGACAAGGGGTCGATGGCCTACGTGCTGTCCACGCCCACGAAGCGCTCGGCCGTGGCAATCACCCAGGCGATCTACCTGGTCGTGGCGCCGCTCATCATCATCGGCATCGTGTGCTGCGTGCGCATCGGATCGTCGTTCGTGCTGTTCGACGAGGTGAACGTGGAGCAGATCGTCGTGCTGTACGCGGGCATGTACATCCTCATCGAGGCCATCGCAGGACTGTGCTACCTGGGCAGCTGCGTGTTCAGCCAAAGCAAGAAGTCTATGGCCTTCGGCGGCGGGCTGACCGTGTGGTTCTTCCTGGCGTCGCTCCTGGGCATGTTCGGCTCGCAAAGCCTCATCGACATGGGCATCGGCGTGGAGGCGCTCGGCGTGTTCAACAAGCTGACGCTTATCGGCCTGTTCGACATCAACGCCATCGGCACCATCGGCTCGGGCGCCGTGGACTACGCCTTCGTGTGGAAGTTCGGGGTGCTGGCCGCCGTAGCCGTCGTGTGCTACGTCGCCGGTGCCATCCGCTTCCAGAAGAAGGACCTGCCGCTGTAAGGCGGGATCAGGGGTTTGTGTCGGCAGGGCGGGGACTCGGCCGCCCTCGCCCCCTCCATGATGCACGGTTTCGCGGGTCGCTAGCAAGGGTCGGATTCCTTGCCTGCGACCCGCTCGTTAGCGCCGCGCGCAGGCGACGGCGGCCGTGAACGACCGGCCGATCAGCTCTTCGGCGATGTCGGTGCCGTCAGGTTCGACAGGGCGCTCGCGCTCGAAAGAGCACGAGGAGAAACCAGCGCGATCCACGGCAATGCGGGCGAATTCGCCTTGGGAGCGAGCGGCGCCGAACACGTTGCCGGCACGCGCGAACGCCTGCATGGCGGCGAGCGGAAGCGGCTCGTCCGCGAACACGCCCGCATGGTAGAGGAAGCCGCCCGGTGCAATAGCGCGCGCCGTCTCACGCAGCGCCTCCTTGAGATCCCATGCCAGGTTCAGCACGCTGTTGACGATCACCACATCGAATGACGCATCCTCCACGCCCGCCGCGCGCAGACCCTCGAAGCACCCCCGCGCGAACGCGAGCCGCCCGGCCCACGCGGCGCCCTCCGCGCGCGCGGCCGCGGCCGTCGCCTCCGCGCGGGCCACGCAAGCGGCGGAAGGGTCGATGCCCAGCACGAACCCGTCCGGCCCCACCCGATCGGCCAGCTTGCACGCGCCCTTGCCGTTGCGGCATCCCAGATCGAGCACGCGCATGCCGCGCAGGTCCTCGGGCAGGAACATCTCGCACCTGCCGCTGTATCCGTCGCGCGACAGCTCCGCGTAGTGGGCCTCCGCATGCTGAAGCTCGAGTTCGTCCATGTCCGCTCCTTCCCTTCCGACCGGCGCCCCGCGCGCACGGCCCTCGGCGCGCGGCGACGACCTGCGGCCTTTTGCGGGAAGACGGTCGACGCTGCTCCGATCTAGCAATTCTAACGCGGATCTTATGCGAATTTGGCGCGGAACCCACGCTGATCCAACGCGGATCAAACGCGTTTTCCACGCGGTTTCCACGTCACATTACGCCTGGTAAACAGCATCGTCTCCCGGTCGATGAGGCTGAATCCCCCATGTTATTTTTCACCTCATGGATATCTATCTGAGTCATAGTTCGGCACTAGAGATCTGGTCGTCTTTCAAGACCGGCGCAGACGTGCTCGCGCGCTGTTGGGATTCCAGAAACCCCTCCTGGAGAAAAGACGAACCGCTGCCCTCAGAATGCAAGGTCACCGAACTCCTGATCCGCGAGCTTGCCGGAATGCCGGAGCTCGAGGGCATCGCGCTCCCCCTGCACGTCGTCGTGCCGAGCCAAGCGGCACGCAGCAGATGCGGGAAAGTCGCCTGCCACGTGAGCTCCGCAACGTTTCCCAGAGGATCGTTCATACGCATCGCCCGCAACGTGCTTGCAAGCTCGCCCGAGCTCTGCTTCGTGCAAATGGCTTCGGAGCTGTCGCTTCCCGCGCTGATCAGGCTTGGATTCGAGCTGTGCGGCACGTACGGGGTGGCAACGGTTGGAAAAGCGGACTTCCGGTTCGAACGCCCCTTCACCACCCCCGCCCGCCTCGCACGCTTCCTGGACAAAGCTGCGAACATGCCGGGAACGGTCAAAGCCCGAAAAGCCCTCAAGCACCTCGTCGCAGGCTCCGCCTCCCCGATGGAAACGACCTTGGCCATGCTGCTCTGCCTCCCGCTTCGCATGGGCGGGTACGCCCTTCCCCAGCCTTGCATGAACCACGCCGTGAACCCTCGAGGGCGATCGAGGCTCGCAGTCGATGACAAATGCTACTATTGTGATTTGATCTGGCCGAACGCGAACATCGCGCTTGAATACGACGGCCGCGAGCACCATGGAACCGTCAACAAGATGGCCGACGACGCGACACGGCGCAACAACCTGCTCGACCGCGGCGTCTCCGTCTTGACCGTCACGACGAGAACGGTCCGAAACCTCATCGAGCTGGACCATATCGCACGCACCCTGTCGAGGCAGCTCGGGTTCCGTCCGCGATGCGACCAGCAGGCGTGGCGCGCCAAGCAGCACGAGCTGCACGGCGAACTGCTGGGCGCCTCTTTCATGACGGTTGCCCCGCGAGGGGAAAATCCCCGTCTGGTGGTAAAAACGAAACGGTTTGGCAATCTCGAACCCTAGGAAAAGCGCGCTCGAGAGCGGCGCGTTAAAGCAAACGGAGCATAACCCCAGGTGGCGGAAAAATCGATCGGCGAAGACGGTCCGGCCGAATTACCAAACCGATCGATTTCTACCGCACAGGGCGAAAAAGTGCGACACGCGCGCAAGAGCGCCGCTAAGAGACGGGAAAGACGAGGGCGACAGGACGCGCAGAAGCGCGAAGGCAGCGCGAAGGCGGGGGAGGCGCTGCGGGGAAAAGATGACAGGGACGAAAGATGCCGCAGGGACGCGCAGAAGCGCGAAGGGCCGCATCTTGCTCGATGCGGCCCTTCGGCTAGGAGAGGGGATGGTGCGTGTCGCGCAGGCTAGGCAGCGTCCTGCTGGGAGCTGCCGGAGCCGCCGCCGAACAGGCGCTCGAGCATAGACTCCTGCGCGCTGTTCTGCTGGGTCGACGCGCTCTGGGAGCTTTCATCGGAGCCGAGCGTGACCTCGACTTGCTTGGTCTCGCCGTTGCGGTTCACGTCGAGCGTCACCTTGTCGCCCGGGTTCTTGGAGCGCACGTCCAGCATGAGGTCGCTGGCGGATGCGACGTCCTTGCCGTCGAACTTCGTGACGATGTCGCCCTCCTGCAAGCCGGCTTCGGCCGCGCCGGAGCCTTCGCTGACGGCCGCCACGTAGGCGCCTTCGTCAACGGACAGGCCGTAGCGCTTGGCGTTCTGCGCGTTCACGGTGGAGAGGGACACGCCGAGCTGCGCATGGGTCGGGGTCTTGCCGTCGATGATCTGCTGGGCGAGGTTCACCGCGTAGTTCACCGGGATGGCGAAGCCGACGCCGGAGTAGTTGCCGGAGTACGACGTGATCAGCGTGTTGATGCCGATGAGCTTGCCGTCCGCGTCGACGAGCGCGCCGCCGGAGTTACCGGGGTTGATAGCGGCGTCAGTCTGGATCATATTCGGGTAGATGGTGGATTCGCCCGTGCTGTTGCCGTACTGATCGGTGGAGGCGTTCACGATCTGAGAACGGCTCGTGGCCGACACGATGCCGGTGGCAACGGACTGCTCGAGGCCGAACGGGCTGCCGATGGTCATGACCCACTCGCCGATGACGAGCTTGTCGGAGTCGCCGATCTCGATGGGCGTAAGGCCGCTGGCATCCTTGGCCTTGATGACCGCGACGTCGGAGCTGGGATCGCTGCCCACGACCTCGGCGTCGTAGGTCTCGCCCGCGATGGTGACCTTGTACGCGCTGCCGCCTTCTACGACGTGGTTGTTCGTGATGATGTAGCCGTCGGCGGTGAGCACGACGCCGCTTCCCAGCGAGGACTTCGTCAGCGTGCCGGCTTCAGATCCGTTGCCGGCCCCAAAACCGTACATGCCGCCCGCATTGGACTGGTTCGTGTACACATCGATGGCGGCCACGGAGGGAAGCGCCTTCTGCGCGACAGCCTCTGCCAGCGTCTGGTCGGACTCGGCGTCGGTAGCGTTGATGCTGCCGGAGTTTTGCGAACCCAGCTGCGTCGCAGACGAAGAGGATCCGGAATCGTTACCGCCCGCAGTGGCTTGCCAGATGCCGAAGCCGCCCAAACCGATGGCGCAGGCGACGGCGGCACCGCAGAAGGCGAGCAGGAACGTGCGTCCGCCGTGCGACTTCTTCTCGACGGTCACTCCTCCTGCCGGATGCTGCGGGTGCTGAGGCTGCTGATAGTACTGCTGTTGCTGCTGATAATAAGGCTGCTGCCCCATGGGGGCGGCATGCTGGGCATGCTCGTCGCCCTGCGTCGGCGGCACGGGGCCGTTGCCGGGGGTGCTGCCATGCGTATCGGTCATGTGCTTCACGCTCCTTCGATTCGTGCTGGTCTATGATCGCCAAGCTTTTCATTTTTGAATGCCGTCACCTTAGCACGCTCCTTCCCAGATCAGAGACGCTTGCGAGCAAATGTCACCTTTGCGTCATGGAATTACACCATTTGGTGTACGGAACGCAACCGAGTTGTACACCCGCAGGCGCACGCGAGCGACGCATGCCGCCCGAACAGCCGATTTTCCGAAGAACTTTGCTACGCGAAGCAGGCGGCGCATGTAAGATACGAACGAACAACGATGCCGTCGGAGGAGATCGCATGGCTGAATCGCCGCGACCGCGCCGCAGCGCGGGAACATGGTTCCAATCCCTGTACGTCCGCGTGCTGTTGCGGTTGCTGCCGCATCTGATCAACGTCTTCAAGCACGTGTCGCCCAAGATCCGCGCGGAGGTTGATTACCTCGAGCCGGGCTATACGTTCATGTTATCCGTGAACGGGACGGATCTGGCGTGCGCATGCCGCCGCACCGCATCCGGCTCGTTCAAGCGCGTTCCTCCCGCCGCCATCGCCTCGGACGTGGAGCCCGGCAGCGGCCTGGCCAGCGCCGACGCGCAGGCCTTCACCGTCGACTACGTCATCGCGTTCCGGTCGCTGGCCTATGCGTTCGCCTGCTTCACCGGCGGCGTGACGCTGAAGGCGGCGCTCGCGCAGCGTGCGTTCTCCACGCGCGGGCCCAACAACACGGGCGTGGCCCTCACCTATATGTTCACGGCGCTGCTGAAGCTGTTCTTCGGTTGGCGCGCCGCGTACCGCACGCCGAAGCCGCTCGCACCGTCCGCCCCGCGCGCCTAGCGCTATCCAACCTGCAAGGAGAAGCCCATGCAAGGATTCGAATTCTGTTGCCCCACGAAAATCGTCTGTGGCGCGCATGCGCTGGACAAGCTGCCCGACGAGGTGGCCGACCGCGGCATGAAGCACCCGCTGGTGATGACCGACGCGGGCCTCGTGAAGCTGGGCGTGGCCGCGAAGCTGACCGGCGTGTTGGATGCCGCCGACGTGCCCTACGAGGTGTTCGACCAGGTGCCTCCCGACTCGTCGATGGACGTGGTAAACGAGGTGGCGCGCCTGTACGCCGAACGCGGCTGCGACGGGTTCGTGGCCATCGGCGGCGGCTCGGTCATCGATACGACGAAGGGCGCGGCCGCGTCGCTGGCCTGCGAGGGCGTGGACTTCGCCACGCTGCAAGGCTCGGAGATTCTGAAGGCCGACCTGCCGCCGTTCATCGCCGTGCCCACGACGGCCGGCACCGGCAGCGAGGTGACGCTGGTCGCCGTGGTGGCCGACACGCACAAGCATGCGAAGCTGTCGTTCACCTCGTACAAGCTGGTGCCGCACGTGGCCATCCTCGACCCCGCGCTCACCTCGTCGCTGCCGCCGAAGCTGACGGCCACCACCGGCATGGACGCGCTCACCCACGCCGTCGAGGCGCACACGTCCATCCAGAAGAACCCCGTGTCCGACGCGTTCGCCGCGAAGGCGGTCGAGCTGATCGCGGCGAACCTGCCCACGGCCTGCCGCAACGGCGCCGACACCGAAGCGCGCACCAGCCTGGCGCTGGCTTCGCTTATGGCGGGCGCGGCGTTCTCGAACGCCATGGTGGGCATCGTGCACGCCATCGGCCACTCGCTGGGCGGCCTCTGCCGCATCCCGCACGGCCAGGCCATGATGATGCTGCTCCCCCACTGCGTGCGGTTCAACCTGGATCGAGGCATCCACGCCGGACTCTACGGCCAGCTGCTGGACGTCCTCGCGCCCGCTCGCGCCGCGGCCTTGGGCGCCGGCGCGGCGCCGGAAGCGCTCGATCGCGCGTTCCTCGACGAGCTGACCGCCTTGAACGACCTGTTCCACCGCGAGTACGGCGTGCCGCTCACGCTGTCCGAGCTGGGCGTGTCGCGCGACGACCTGCCCGCCGTGGCCAAGCAGGCGCGCTACGACGGCGCCGCGCTGTACAACGAGACCGAGATCACGCTGGAGGACGCGATGGCCGTCCTTGAAGCCGCCTACTAAAGCAAGCGAAGGAGCCCGCATGACCGCCACCCCCTCCTACGAGAGCATCGCCGACGTCGAGGCCGCCGCGCAGAAGATGCGCGACTTCTTCCTGACCGGCGCCACGCTGGACGTCGACTACCGCCGCCAGGCGCTCGCGAAACTGAAGGCGTACCTCAAGGCGAATGAAGAGCGCATCCTGTCCGCGCTGACCGCCGACCTCGGCAAAGCCCCTTTCGAAGGCTACGCCACCGAGCTGGGCCTCGTCTACGACGAGATCAACACCTGCCTCAAGCACCTGAACAGCTGGTCGAAGCCGCGCCGCGTGCCCACCCCCATCGTGCACTTCCATTCCACGTCGAAGGTGCACCCCAGCCCCTTGGGCGTGGTGCTGGTGCTGAGCCCCTGGAACTACCCCGTGCAGCTGGCGCTCGTGCCCATGGTGGACGCCATCGCGGCCGGCAACTGCGTGGCGCTCAAGCCCTCGCGCACGTCGAAGCACACGAGCGAGCTCTTGCTCGATATCCTGTCAAACGTGTTCCCGCCCGAGTTCGTCTGCGGCTTCCCCGGCTCCGGCGCGATGAACGACTGGCTGCTGGAGGTGCGCTGGGACCAGATATTCTTCACCGGCAGCCCGAACGTGGGCCATGCCATCATGGAGGCGGCGGCGAAGCACCTCACGCCCGTGGTGCTGGAGCTGGGCGGCAAGAGTCCCTGCATCGTGGACGAAACGGCGAACGTGAAGCGCGCAGCGCAGCGCGTGGCCTGGGGCAAGGGCATCAACTGCGGGCAGACGTGCGTCGCGCCCGACTACTTTCTCGTGCACGAGCGCGTGGCGGACGACTTCGTGCGGCAGCTGGACGCGTGCTTCCACCAGTATTACGGCGAGGACATCCTCGCGTGCGACGAATGGCCGCACATGATCAGCCAACGCCACTTCGAACGCGTGATGGGGCTGATCGAACATCGCAACCCGGATGCCACGGTGGCGTTCGGCGGGCGCGGCGACGCAGGCACGCTGCGCATCGAGCCCACGTGCCTGCGCGGCGTGACGCTGGACGACCCCGTCATGAACGAGGAGATATTCGGACCGGTGCTGCCGGTCATCACGTACAAGACGCTGGACGAGGCGTTCGCCATCGTGCGCACGTTCGAGAAACCCCTGGCCACGTACGTGTTCAGCGACGACAAAGCCGTGCAGCAGCGTGTGATCCGCGAGCTGCCGTTCGGAGGCGCCACCGTCAACGACGTGGTCATCCACCTGGCGAACAACCACATGGGCTTCGGCGGCGTGGGCAACTCCGGCATGGGCGCCTACCACGGCAAGGTGGGCTTCGACTGCTTCACGCACTACAAGTCGACGCTGAAGAAGGGCACCTGGATCGAGATGCCCATCCGCAACCCCCCGTTCGGCGACAAGATCAAGCTGCTGCGCATGTTGATGCGCTAAACGCGCCCCACGCAACCGGCTATGCGCGACGCACGGCGTAGCCGGTTGCGATTTCCGTACGCTCCTTCTTGCACAAGGGTATAAAATTTTAAGTAAACCATGAGGATTATATCAGTTTGAACGAGACCTCATCCATGCAGATTTTCATGATTGTCACTTCCCAGAAAGGAGTGATCGATATGAGAGCAGGATTTATCGGAGCGGGGAAAGTAGGATTTTCCCTTGGAAAATACCTGAAGGAAAACGGCGTAGAGATTACGGGTTACTTCAGCAAATCACCGGAATCAGCTAAATCAGCAGCAGATTTTACTAACACAAAACTATATAAGAGTATAGAGAATATCTTAAGTGACAGTGATACCCTGTTTATTACTGTGCCTGATGGACAGATAAGCAAAGTATGGGATTATATGAAGAATCTGGATATTAAAAATAAAAATATTTGTCATTGCAGCGGTTCGATTTCATCAACCGTTTTTTTTGATGGTGAAAACCTCGGTGCAAATATCTATTCGGTACATCCCCTATATGCAATAAGTGATAAGTGCGAATCATGGAAACACTTGAATAAGGCTTATTTTACTGTGGAGGGTTCGGCAGAGAATCTAGATGAGATTAAGAGTATCTTTGAGCGAGCAGGAAATAAGGTAATCGCAATGGGAGCGGAAAATAAATCTCTTTACCACTGCGGTGCAGTAGTTGTAAGCAATCTCGTAAACGGACTTTTTCAAGTGGGGGCTGAAATGCTTGTAAAATGCGGCTTTGATAAAAAAGATGCAAAGAAAGCCTTAGTGCCTTTGTTTACTGGAAATGCCGACACATTGGCAGAAAAAGGGGTTGCGGCTGCCCTCACAGGTCCTGTTGAGCGAAATGATTTGTCGACTATCACAAAACACATTGAAGCTATTAAGGCAGCATGGATAAACGAGTCTGAGGAAAAGGTGGGATATGAGATGATATATCTTTTGCTTTCAGAAAAGCTTCTCAGTATTGCACAGGAAAAACATTTAGACAGTGACTATTTGAAGATGACGGAGGTAATTAAAAATGAAAAACACAGTATCCACTTTTAAAGAACAGAAGGTTAAGGGCGATAAGATTACAATGCTGACAGCCTATGACTATTCGACAGCTAAATTGATGGACCAGTCAGGTATTAACGGTATTCTCGTTGGAGATTCTCTTGGCATGGTTATGCTCGGATACGAAAATACTTTGCCGGTAACAATGGAAGATATGATTCACCATACAAGAGCAGTTACAAGAGGTGCCAAAGATGCCTTAGTAGTTGGAGATATGCCGTTTATGTCATATCAAGTTTCAGTTGAAGAGGCCATGTATAACGCAGGAAGACTTATGAAAGAAGGAAGATGTCAAGCAGTAAAGCTAGAAGGTGGAGCCTCTGTTTGTCCACAGATTAAAGCTATTACAGCTGCTTCAATTCCTGTTATGGCACATATTGGACTTACACCTCAGTCAGTGAACGTTTTTGGAGGCTTTAAAGTTCAGGGAAAAAGTGAAGAGGGAGCAAAGAAACTCATTGAAGAGGCAAAAGCTGTTGAAGAAGCAGGAGCATTTGCGATTGTTTTGGAATGCGTACCTGCAAAATTAGCGGAAATTATTTCTGAAAGCATTAATATTCCTACAATAGGAATAGGTGCAGGATCTGGCTGCGATGGACAGATTCTCGTTTATCAGGACATGCTTGGAATGGTCTCTGACTTTACACCTAAATTCGTAAAACAATTCGCAAAGGTAGGAGATGTAATGAAAGAAGCCTTTGCTGCATATATAGAAGAAACTAAACAGGGAAGCTTTCCAGCACCTGAACACACATTTAAAATTTCAGAAGATGTAATTAACAAGTTATATTAGGAGATAGAACGATGAAAATAGTAAAAACCGTAGATGAAGTGAGAGTTATAGTCAAAGAATGGAAGAAAGAAGGTCTTACAGTAGGTCTTGTTCCTACTATGGGATTTTTGCACGAAGGACATAAGAGTTTAATTACAAGGGCTGTTTCAGAAAACGATAGAGTTGTTGTCAGTGATTTTGTAAATCCGACTCAATTTGGAGTAGGGGAAGATTTGGAAAGCTATCCGAGGGATTTGGAAAGGGATACTATGCTATGTGAGGAGGCAGGTGCTAATTTAATATTTAATCCTGAGCCGGAAAATATGTATTTTGACGATTTTTCAACATATGTAAACATAGAAAGTCTTTCAGAGGAACTTTGTGGAAAATCACGACCAATACATTTCAGGGGTGTAGGCACAGTAGTATCTAAACTTTTTAATATTGTAAATCCCGACAGAGCTTACTTTGGTCAAAAGGATGCACAGCAGCTTGCGATTATAAAAAGAATGGTTAGAGATTTGAACTTTGATATCGAAATTGTGGGCTGCCCTATAGTTAGAGAAGAGGATGGTCTTGCAAAGAGTTCAAGAAATACATATCTAAGCAAAGATGAGAGAAAGGCGGCACTAATTTTAAGCAAAGCAGTTAAGCTCGGAGAAGATATGGCAAAAGCAGGAGAAAAAGATACAGATAAAATTGTATCAGAAATGATTAAGCTTATTGAAACTGAGCCTATGGCGAAAATAGATTATGTTCAGGCTGTAGACGCTGTTTCAGTTAAACCGGTCAAGGAGATGACAGCACCAGTACTAGTTGCCATGGCAGTTTATATCGGCAAAACCAGATTGATTGACAACTTTATTTACGAAGGTTAAACGGGGGTTAAATATGACATTTGAAATGTTAAAGGGGAAGATACACAGAGCTACAGTAGTTCAAGCAGAACTTGATTATGTAGGAAGCATCACTGTAGACGAAGACTTACTTGACAGTGCCGGAATTTTGGAGTATGAAAAGGTAAGTATCGTAGATATAAATAATGGGAACAGATTTGAGACATACACAATTGCAGGAGAAAGAGGCAGCGGAATGATATGTCTCAATGGAGCTGCTGCAAGATGTGTTCAGACAGGTGATAAGATAATCATAATGTGCTATGCACAGATGACTCCAGAAGAGGTAAAGAAAAATCCACCTAAAGTAGTATTTGTAGATGAGGATAACAAAATATCAAGAGTCGCAAGATACGAAAAACATGGTAAGCTATAAGACATGTAATTTGCAAATAAAAAAGGGCATTTCGGTAATTAAAAAATGTAAAAGGTGAAGAATATGTCATCTGCCCTCGTTGTGAGCAAGAAGTTTATAAAGAAGTAATAATTTATCCATTTTGTAACTTTGGCATAATGGCATGGCTTGAAGGAGAAAATGATGAAAATAGCAAACCAGTGAAAGATAAATCTAAGTAAAATCTCAGCTTAACAATTTAATATCTATATTTACAAAGCAGTTGGTCTTATGATTGACTGCTTTTAAAAAAGACACCGTTTAGGTGTGAGGTCTTTTTAGTGTTATTTATAGTCATATCAAGGCTCGTTTAATTATGGTAAATTCGTGGTAAAATGAGTGCTTTTCTATACTTCAAAATATTTGAAAGTATAGTGTTTATACGGATAATCAAAAATTAGATATAAAATTTGTTATAAATATATAACAAATTTTGCTAGGAGGCACGTATGGTTATGCAAGCCGCTTTGCCCCAGATCAGGCCCATCAGCGATCTGCGCACTCGTTTGAACGATATCGAGAACCTCGCTCGCGAGTCGCGCGAGCCCATCATCATGACGAAAAACGGCACCGCCTCGCTCATCGTCATCGATAGCGACGCTTATGACGAGCATCTGCATCACGAGCGCGCCGTGCGCAAGCTGCGCGAAGCCGAGATAGAAGAGAAGTATCGACCCGCCGCCGTCTCGTACGACGAAGTGAAGGCGCGCGTGGATCAGCTCATCGAAGCAGCGGAGCATCTCGGTGCGCACGATTGAGTTCAGGCCGCGGGCCAGCGTCGATCTCGATGGCATCCTCGTATACATCGCACTTACATTGAAGTCGCCGCAAGCCGCTCGAAATACCGCCGATGCCATCTTCGCCGCAATCGAGAGAGCCGCCGAGCTTCCCGAACTCGGCCAACCGTTCTTCGACGAAGATCTCGATCATCAGGGGTATCGCCGCGTACTCGTGAAGCGCTACTGGATCTATTACACCTACGATGCCCATACGCTTACCGTGCGTCGCGTGTTCCACACGATGCAAGACACCGACTGCTACGGGTTCGAGCTGCTGGACGACTGATCGCATCCGAAGCACGCGCCGCTCGCGCTGCGACGGGCGCAAGCGCGAATGCAAAGAACGCGACACCTTCAGAAACGGCGCCCTTAGCCTGCCACGCCCTGCTTGATGGTCTCCTGCAACCGAGCCAGGTGATCCTCGTCCTCGATCCACTGGTGGCTCAGCGTGCCCAGAGGCAAGTCGAAGCCGCACGCCTCCAACGCCGCAGCAACCTCGTCGGGACCGTTGGTCCCCCAACCGTAGGAACCGAACGGGATGCCCACGCGCCCCTCCCAGCCTGCTTTCGGCGAGAGGCCCTTGAGGTAGCACAAAAACGCGGCAACCGTGGGCATCATGCCGTTGTTCAGCGTTGGCGACCCTACGGCTACGAACTTCGCCGATAAAAGATCGGTCATGATGTCCGAGATATGGTTCGCCTTGAGGTCGAACAGCCGGGTGGGCACGCCGCACTCGATGAACGCCTCCACGATTTCGAGCGCCATGTCCTCGGTGGTGTGCCACATGGAATCGTACACGACGATAGCGCTGTCATCGGGGGCGAGCGAACTCCACCGCCCGTACTCCCCCAGGATCTCGGCCACATGGCTGCGCCAGATGACGCCGTGGCTGGGAGCGATCATGTCGACCTCGCACCCTTCGAACGACTTGAGCGCCTTTTGAACATGGCGCGAGTACGGCATGACGATGTTGGCGTAGTATTTCTTCGCCTGCGCCAGCACCTCGGGCAGGCCCACCTCGTCGTCGAAGTGCTTCGACGACGCGAAATGCTGGCCGAACGCGTCGTTGGAGAACAGGATGCGGTCGTATTCGGAATACGTGGCCATATTGTCGGGCCAGTGCACCATCATGGTCTGAGTGAAGGAAAGCGTTCGCTTGCCGATGCGCAGGGTATCGCCCGTCTTGACCGGCACGTAGCCGCGGTCGCCGTAATGGGCGGTCAAACCGTTCACACCGTGAGGACCGCTGGCGTAAATTTTCGCACGCGGAGCGAGGTAGGAAATGGCAGGAACCGCGCCGGAGTGATCTTGCTCTACGTGGTTGACGATGACGTGCTCGATACAGGCCGGATCGACCACCTCGCTGATACGCTCGATAAGTTCGCCGGCGAAAGCCGGTTTGCAGGTATCGATAAGGGTCACCTGCTCGTCCATGATAAGGTAGGCGTTGTACGTGGAACCGCGATCCGTCGTGTATCCGTGGAAGTTACGCTCGTTCCAATCGATGCCGCCCACCCAGTACACGTCGGGCTTCACCTTCACCGCATGCAGCATGGCCGCTCCTATCGTTCGCCGCCCCTCCCCCGACGGGGAGGGGCTCTCGTCTCTCGGCTGAAATGTTATCACATGGAAAGCAATTGCCGAGAGCTACCTCTTCTCCACCGGCACCTGGATCTCGGTGAGCCACTCCGATTCGGGAATGCCGCTCCATGATCGCAGCGATGCGGCATGCACGCCTTGAGTAACATGAGGAGGTTTTGCGACTCGTGAAACAATTCGTCAACGACTGACGTGTTTGAAGCGAAGGGCTTTCTCACGAATTTCTTTCAGGTTGTTTTCAACATCCGCCGATAAGCTAGAAGCAGGCCGACCCAAGAGAAAGGTGCGAGCATGGCTGCACAATCGCCCCGCAGACGCGCCTCGCGCATTCGAACCGCCGCCTACCGACGCCGGCTGTTCGCCCGTCAGACAAATCCGCTCGCCAGCCGCGAGCGCCCGATTTTCAGGCGAAGGCGCGGACGCTGGACCGCCGCACGCCTGTGCTTTTTCGGCGCGGCAGCGTTGTTGGCGGGCGCGGTTTCGTTTTCCATGCTGTCGTTTCCCCCGGCCGCAGCCGATATAGACGCAGAGAAGCGCGCGGCGCAGGACGTTGCTTCGTTGCAAGAAGACGTCTCGCATCCGCAACGCTCCGCCTCCCTGGAGGTGCCCGCCCTAGCGCAGAACCCCGAGCTGCCCACTGGCTGCGAGTCGGTGGCGCTAACGAACGCGCTGCTATCGCTCGGGTTCAACCTGGGAAAAACGGATATCGCCGACAACTGGCTTCCTTTGAGCGAAGACGACTTCGTGACGGCGTTCATGGGCGACCCGCATTCGACCGACGGCCACAGCTGCATGGCCCCGGCAATCGTCCGAACCGCCGACGCCTATCTGGCCGCGCAAGGATCTTCCCTGGAGGCGACCGACATAACCGGCTCGTCGCTCGACCAAGTACTCGATCAAGTGGCCGGCGGCAACCCCGTCATCGCCTGGTGCACCATAGGGCTGGAGCCGCCCGGCGCCGCCTACCGGACGGCGCGCGAAAACGGCCGCACCTACCGTCTATACGCGAACAGCCACTGCGTGGTGGTGAGCGGCTACGATTTGAACGAAGGCCTCGTGCTGGTCAGCGACTCGCTGGCCGGCCAGGTGAGCTACGATCTCCAGCAGTTCGCCGTTCGCTACTACGAACTGGGCGCGCAAGCCGTGGTCATCGAATAAGCGGCCGCGCGAACGCTCGCCTATTCATGCGCCCTGCGCAGCGCGGCGATCTCTTCGGCGTAGCCTGCGAGATCCGGGTTGGGGGTCTCCAGGTAGAACGGCAGGTCGCGCAGCTTCGGATGGTTCGTCACGGCGGCCAGGGCTTTGAAGCCGATCTCGCCTTCGCCGATGCGGGCGTGGCGGTCCTTGTGCGAACCGCGGGCATTCATGCTGTCGTTGAGGTGGATGGCATGCAAACGGTCGAGCCCGATCACACGGTCGAACTCCTCCAGCACGCCGTCGAGGTCGCCCACGATGTCGTAGCCCGCATCCCACACGTGGCACGTGTCCAGGCACACGCCCACGTGGCTCTCCAGCTCCACCTGCGCGATGATGGCCGCCAGCTCCTCGAACGTGCCGCCGATCTCGCTGCCTTTCCCCGCCATCGTCTCCAATAGCAACGTGGTGGTCTGATGCGGCAGCAGGCTCTGGTTCAGCGCGTCGGCGATCTTGGCGATGGCAACCTCGCACGGCTGGCCGACAGCGCTGCCGGGATGCATGTTGTACAGCTGATGCGGCGTCTCCTCCATACGGCCGAGGTCCTCGGCCAGCACCATGAGCGCGAAATCGCGCGTCTGCTGCTTGTCGGAGGCGGGGTTCAGCGTGTAAGGCGCGTGCGCCAGGATGCGCTCGATGCCATGCTCGGGCGCATAGGCGGCAAAGGCCGCGATGTCTTTCGGGTCGATGGCCTTCGCACGGCCGCCGCGCGGGTTGCGCGTGAAGAACTGGAACGTGTTGGCGTCGATGGACACGGCGTCCTTCGCCATGTGGAGATAGCCCTTCGCGCTTGAGAGGTGGCAGCCGATGGTGAACATGCCCGCATCCTTTCCGATGGTTTAATCGTGACGCACATAGTAGCATATAGGAGCGCCGGACCGAACGGCTCGTGTGCAATGTCGCAGGTTCTACGCGTTCGCGCGAGCCCGGTGGCATCCGATGGTGAACATGTGACGAGATCCTTCCGATCAGGGAGCTTTCCCGCCATCGTAGCGCCCGGCCGTCGCCGCGCGGCACCGGCGAGCGTCGCTGAACCCACTTGTTGGAAGGCCGTTGAAGAACCGTGCAGCCGAGCGCAATCCGACCGAGCGGCGGCGAAGCGGCCGTACAGTCTGCGATAGCGTCGGTCGTCTGCAAGGTTCGCCCGACGCGCGCGGCAAGCCGCCGAAAACCCCGCGTTGACGCCCCCCCCCCCGGACGATCTATACTGGAAGGCGAGAGAGCCGCTGAAAGGGAGCGAACCGAAAGGACGCATCATGAAGAAGGGCTACATCGCCGTCGGCGTTCTGTTCGCTATCGACGTCGCCGTGACGGCGGCGTTCGTGGCGATCATGCCCGACCAGGTGCCGGTCCATTTCACGGGCGGCGAGATCGACCGCATCGGCAGCAGGTTCGAAAGCTTCACCGCGCCCGCTCTCGCGCTTGCGTTCGGCCTGTTCATGATGTTGCTTACGAGGTTCGGCGACGAAGGCAACCGCGCAACCATGATGAAGCTGACCGTCGGCATGCAGGCGATCTTCATCGCCGTGACGGTGTTCGCATCCCTGAACATCCTGTCGCACGACGTTTCGGATATCTCCCTCGGCGCTCCCGACGCCGGCATGTCGAAGATCGCCGCTTTCGTCATCGGCGCCACGCTGCTGTTCCTCGGCTACCTCATGCCCAAAGCGACCCGCAACTCGGCCTTCGGCGTTCGCCTGCCGTGGACCCAGAAAAGCGATGCCGCGTGGCAGAAAGGCCAGCGCTTCGGCGCGCGCACGTCCATCCCCGCCGGCATCCTCATGATCGTCTGCGGCATCCTCTTCGACGGCGATCTCGCATTCGCCGCCACCATGGTCGTTTTCGCAGCCTGGGCGCTCATCAGCATCATCGGCTCGTACTTCGTGTGCAAGGACATCGATGACTGAGCAGTTGGCGAATCTCCACCGTTTGTTCGAGAGCTTTCCGCTCAGGCCCATACACACATCGCCGCTTATCCACAAAGCAAACGACTACTATCACTGGAGCTACGAAGACCGGCGATACCTTTTCAACCGAATGTTCGCCTTTATACGGCACTGCCCCATTTCCTACCGCACCTTCATCGTCGAAAAGCGCCTATGGGAAGACAACTATCAGCTCACCGGTCGTTTAGCACGCGACCTCCACGCGTTTCGCGGGAAGCGGTTCGCCGGCTAGCGAACCGCTTCCGCAGCCGTTACAGCAGCACCCCCAGGGCCACGGCGATCGCAACGAGCGCGAGGGATCCCGCCATCGCGGCCACGTCGGCTGCGACGAATGGGTACTCCTTGTAGCCGCTCGCCGCGGTGCGCAGGTTGAAGCCGCGCACCTCCGCGGCGATGGCGGCGCTGTTGGTCTTGCGCACCGACGACACCAAAAGCGGCACGCACAGCGGCACCATCAGGCGCACCTTCCGCACGATGCCGCCCGCGTCGAACTCCACGCCGCGCGCCGTCTGCGCTTCCATGATGCCCTTCATGTCGTTCATGAACATCGGGATGAAATGGATGGTGGACGTGAAGGTGAACGCGTACTTGTACGGCACGTGCAGCACCTTCACCACGGCATTCGTGATGTCGTTCATCTTGGTGACGTAGAACACGAGGAACAGCGGGATGGCGGCAGCCACGAGGCGCACCACCGTGGTCAACGCCGCCAGCAGACTGCCCGTGCCGACGTAGCCCCACGGCAGCTCTACCAGCACCGCGCCGCTGGGCGTCGTGAGCACCTGCACTACAGCCAAGATCAGCGAGAACGCGAACACCGCCTTCGCCAGACCGATGGCGGGCCTCACCATGCCGCACGTCGCGGCCAGCGCGAAGCCTGCCGCCAGCAGCACGGCCAAGAACGCGAGGTTGCTGGAGCAGAAGCACGCGAGCGCGAACGCCGCGGCCGCCGCCAGCTTGGCCACCGGGTTCATGCGATGCAGCGGACTGGTGCCGGGCACGTATTCCAGAAACGAGCTCATGCGCACACGCTCCTTTCGCTCGTCCGAACTTCCTCCATGACGGCCGCGGCCATCTCGTCCAGCGTGTTGGCGCGGCCGACGGGCCCGTCCGCGAGGTGCGGCATCTCGCGGCCCAGCTCAAGCGACAGCTCCACGATCTGCGGCGGGACGAGCGAGGCGCGCTCGAGCGTTTCACGGTTGCGCAGCACGTCGAACGTGGGAGCGTCGTCCACCACCTCGCCGCCGCTCATCACGATGCAACGCGCCGCGTAATCGGCCACCACCTCCATGTCGTGGCACACCATGACCACCGTGGTGCCTCGCTCGTGGATGCGGCGGATGATGTCCATGACCTTCACGCACTCGCGATAGTCCAGGCCGGTGGTCGGCTCGTCGAGCACCACCACCGGCGGCGCGAGCACCACGATGGACGCCAGCGCCAGCAGCTGGCGGGCGCCGCGGTTCAACAGGAACGGGTCGTCGTCGGGGTCGAAGGCGAACTCCTCGACGATCGCGTCGACGCGCGAGTCGGCGTCCGGTCCGTCCAGCCCCAGCGCTTTGAAGCCGAACAGCAGCTCCTCGCGCACCGTGTTGCAGCAGATCTGGCTGTCGGGGTTCTGGAACAAAAAGCCCACGCGGCGGGCCAGCTCGCTGGTGCGCAGGTCGCTCGTGGGGACGCCGTCGATGAGCACCTGGCCGGCATCGGGCTTGAGCAGGCCGTTCATCAGGCGCATCGTGGTGGACTTCCCCGCCCCGTTCGTGCCGACGAACGCGACGAACTCGCCGTCGCGGATGGTGAAGCTCACGCCTTTCAGGATGGGAGCCGACCCGTCGTAGGACGCGTGCACGTCGCGGAACTCGATCATGCGAGCACCTCCTTCAACGCCTCGCGCGCCTCGCGCACGTTACGGACGGGCGCGCCGGCGTACAGGCCTTCAGCGCGCAGGCGGTTCATGAGCGTGGTCGAACGCGGGCAGTTCACGCCGATGGCCTTCAGCTCGTCCGAATGTTCCAGCACCTGCGCGGGGGCGTCGGCGAAGCGAATCCGCCCCTCGTCGACGACGACCAGCATATCGGCGTACTGGGACAACAGCGCGATCTTCTGCTCCACCACCACGACGGTGGCGCCATGCTCGCGCGCATAGCGCGCCAAGAGGTCGAACACAGTGCGCGAACTCAGAGGATCGAGTTCGGCGGTAGGCTCGTCCAGCACGAGCACCCGCGGGTTCAGCGCCAGGACGGACGCGATGGCCACCTTCTGCTTCTGCCCGCCCGACAGCGACGAGATCACGCGGTCGCGCACCTCGGAGATGCCCATGTCGGCCAGCGCCTGCGCCACGCGATCCTCGATCTGGCCGCGCGGCACGCCGAAGTTTTCCAGGCCGTACAGGATCTCGTCCTCCACGACCGACGTGACGAACTGGCTGTCGACGTCCTGGCAGACGCTGCCCACCAGCCGCGACACGTCGGTGAGCGCGACTTCGCAGGTGTCCAGCCCGTCGACGACGACGGAGCCGTAGAAGTCGCCCGGATAGCAATGCGGGATGATGCCGTTCAGCGCGTAGGTCAGCGTGGATTTGCCCGAGCCGGCCGCCCCGGTGATCCCGACGAACGCGCCGTCGGGAATGTCGAGGTCGATGCCGCTGACCACCGGGCGGTCGCCCTCGCGGTACCGGAACGTGAAGTCGCGTATCTTGATCATGAAAGAGTCTTTCTGGGGTCGCAGGTTGGCGTAGTGAGTCAGCGAGGCGGGCTGTTTCGCCGTTCGGAGAACGGCGAAACCCTAGCGCTTCAGCACCTTCTTCAGCGGCATGGCCAGGACTTGGACGAGGATGCAGTTGAACGTGGCGGTGCCGAAGACGATGGCGGCGTACGTGGCCAGGGCCACCATGACGTCGCCGCCCGTGGACACCACGTTGATGTAGACGGACAGCAGGGCGAAGGTGCCGCCGGACACCACCGTGGAGACGAACGTGTTCACCAGCGGGTTGAGGTCGAGCTTGCCGCCGATGCGCAGGGGCACCTTGATCAGCAAGCCGCAGGCGAGCGCGCCCAGGACCTCGGAGGGGATGTTCAGAAGCGGCGTGGCGTTCAACAGGGGGATCTGGCAGATGAGGCCGGCCAGCAGGCCGATGACCAGGGCCTGTCCCAGCTTCGGACGGGTCAGGATGATGGCCAGGCAGTACATCGCGATGATGAAGTTCGGCTTCATGCCCATCGACGAGAGCAGCGAGCCCACCGTCAGCTTGAGCACCGCGCCCGCGGCCAGCAGCACGGCGATGAGGATGAGGTCCTGCGTGGACAGGCCCGCCCTGCTCGGCGCCGCCGCCACTTCGCGCTTGCGCGGCGCTGACGCCTCGCCTGCCGTCGCCGTTTGCGTCGCAACCTCGCGCTTGATCTGCTGTTCCATGTTCCTCAATCCTCTCTTGGCGGAGTCCCCGCCGGTCGCGTGCCCCTCCCGGGGCGTCTGGTTTGCCGGCACGAACTTCGCGGACGAGGATCACTCCGCGCAATCAACCTCATGGCCTCGGCGCTGTGCGCCCCCGCAATGAAAAAGACCTGTCCTTCTCATCGAAGGACAGGTCTTGTAAACCTGCGGTGCCACCTTCACAGTTGATTCCGCGATGCAGAACCCTCTCACGAACATGCCAACACATGTTCTGCCCTTAACGCAGGCTCACGGTCCAGATACTCGGTCAGCCCGGCCGCTTGCGCGCCGCGCCTTCCTTTCCCCTTTCCCTCGGCGATCCATTTACCATCCAGCTTACTGCGGGAATCCCAGCTGCGCCCGCTCTCTGTGAGTGCTCATGACGGCTTGACCTTCGCCTCATCGGTTTCAAGGTATTAAGTTGTGGCGCAAACTATAGCACAGTGTTAGGAAAAGCTGTCAAGAAGTTTTTCACAGCATCCGTCGGACGTGTCCGGCGTGCCAAAGGGACGGGTGTCTTGACACACGCCCCTTTGGCACCATTCCCTTGATACCATCAAAGCGTGTCAAATCACCCGTCCCCTTGACACGCCTTGTCGCCGGCCGACAGGTACGCGGCGACAAGGCGGCGCGTTTCGGCCGCCGACGGCTCCAAATCGCCGCACACGGTCAGCATTGAGCGAGTGCGGGCGAGGCCGATAGCGGTCGACGACGCCACAAGCGCCTCCTCCTCCACCGAGCGATCCGTCAGCATACGCCGTTCGGGGCACTCGGCTAAATGCGCGCGCAAAGCGTCGGCCATGGAGCGCTGAATAGCCAATATGTCGCGCTGACCTTGAAAGAACAGCTGAGGCATGGAGCGCAGCGCTTCGCGTCGCAGGTTCACAATGCCCTCGTCCACGCCCGAAGCGGCGCCCGTTCCCACTACGCCGACCAACACGTCGAGGTAGCAGGCTTCGCTATGCTCTTCGAGGATGCGAACCAGCTGTTCGTCGTCGGGAAACGAGTCCAGACGACCCATGATGGCGGCCGCTTTCGATGGGAAGTAGTTGAAGAACGTCTTCTTGGAGATCTCGGCACGGGCGCAGATGTCCTCTACCGTCACGCCGTCGTAGCCCCGTTCGATGACCAGCTCTAACGCCGCTCGCTCCACCGAAAGCCTGGCTTTGAGCTTCTTACGATACCGCAGGCCTTCCGCCGACGGCTTTGTCTGTTCCACGTTGCGCGCACCCTTTCATCGCCGCGATGTGCCGTTTCGGTGCAGGGTACCACAACTTTACTGCCGAGCACTTTTCATCTACCGAATGAATATTTATACTGAGTGTAAATCACGTCAACCGCATGACAACGGGCGTCTTTGAAGTCGGGTTAGCTGCAAGCTCCCCTTCAAAGGCGTTTTTGTTCGCAGCGCACATTCGGAAGGAACAGGTATATGGGTTTAACGCGCAAGCAGATCGTCATGCTGGCCGTGCTGGTGTTCGGCACGTTCGTGACGGTTCTGAACCAGACCGTCGTCGCCCCGGCGCTGCCGTCGGTCATGACCGAGATGAGCGTCGACGCCTCCATGGCGCAGTGGCTCACCACCGGCTTCACGCTGGTGAACGCCATCATGATCCCCATCACGGCTTTCTTGACGGACCGCTTCACCACCAAGCGGCTCTTCCTCGTGTCCATGGTTATCTTCACGTTGGGCAGCTTCCTTGCGGGCTGGGGTCCCAGCTTCGTCGTGCTGCTGCTGGGCCGGCTCGTGCAGGCCGCCGGCGCGGGCATCCTCATGCCCCTTGTGATGACGGTGCTCATGTGGACGTTCCCCGTGGACAAGCGCGGTACGGCCATGGGCCTGTTCGGCATCGTCATCGCGTTCGGCCCCGCCATCGGCCCCACCGTGGCGGGCGTCATCATCGACCGCTACACCTGGCACGATATGTTCTACATCATCACCGCGCTGTCGGCCGTCGTAGTGCTTATCGGCGCGTTCGTGCTGCAGAAGGGCGGCGAAACGAAGAAGGACGTCACGCTCGACGTGCCCTCCGTCATCCTGTCGTCGCTGGGTTTCGGCGGCCTATTGTACGGCCTGTCCACCATCGGCTCCTACGGCCTGCGTGCCGACGCTATCGCCGGCACGCTCGTTGGCGCGGTAGCGCTCGTGTTCTTCTTCCGACGCCAGCTGAAGATGGAGAAGCCCATGCTGCAGGTGCGCGTGCTGCAGAACCGCAAGTTCCTCATCGCCACGATCATCGGCATGTTGGTGCAAGGCGCGCTTTTGGCTGCAGGCATCTTGGTGCCTATCTACCTGCAGTCGCTCATGGGCTACTCCGCCACCGTGTCCGGCCTCGTGTTGCTGCCCGGCGCCATCATCATGGGTGCCATGGGGCCCATCGCCGGCCGTCTGTTCGACAAGCACGGACCGCGCGTGCTGGCGCTCGTGGGCATGGGCGTGCTCACGCTGACTACGTTCTGCTTCGCATTCCTGAGCACCGAAACCGGCATCATCACCTTGACCCTTCTGTACACCGTGCGCCTGTTCTCGCTGTCGCTGGTGAACATGCCCATCACCACCTGGGGCATGAACGCGCTCGACAACGAGCTGGTGAACCACGGCACTTCGGTGAACAACACGTTCCGCCAAGTGGCGGGCTCGCTGGGCACCGCCATCATCGTTTCGGCCTCCACTATCGCCACGAACATGAGCTCCCGGACGATGACTCCCACGCAAGCCAGCATCTTCGGCATCGACGTGGCGTTCGCCCTAGCCGGCGCGCTGTGCCTCGTCGGCTTCGTCATGGTCGTGGCGCTGGTGAAGAACAAACCGGGCGAGGCCGCCGAGAAGGATCGGGACAACTCCCGCCGCACGGTGCTGGAGTCCATCATGAAGCGCGACGTGTACACGCTGCCCGCCAACGCCACCGTGGCCGAAGCCATGCAGGTGCTGATGGACCGGCACATCAGCGCCGCCCCGCTGGTAGACGAACAGGGCAAGGCCGTGGGCTTCGTATCCGACGGCGATATCATGCGCTACCTGTCGAAGCGATCGCAGATGCTGATGGACCCCGTGGTCATGATCATGCAGACCGTGGACGCCGACGGCGGCAACCAGGACTTCGCCCGCAAGCTCGACGAGCTCATGGGCATGCCGGCGAAGAGCATCGGCGCGAAGGGCATCATCGGCGTGGACGTGCATGCCGACCTTCCCGAAGTGTGTCGCGTGTTGGGCGAGAACCACTTGAAGAAGGTGCCCGTGCTGGACGAGGGCCAGGTGGTGGGCGTGATCAACCGCTCCGACATCACGCACTACTCCATGCAGCAGTACCTGGCCGAGCGCGACGCCGAAGCGGCGTCGAAACTGGAGCGCTCCGAGGAAGCCGCCGCGCTCCCCGACGACGAAGCGATGGCATCGTCCATCTAACGCGCCCTTCCCTTTTCGCTCCCCTGAGACGGCAGCCGCTTGGCTGCCGTCTTTTTTCGCAGCGCATCCCACCGCTTTCGCAGCGGTCGCCTACAGACTCCCCTTGCATGCTAGCATCTGAGCGTTAACCTGCCCGAAGGGAACTCCCATGAGAAAACGCCTGATCGCTCTTGCTACCGCCCTCGCATTCGTCTGCCTGCTCGACCCAAACGTCGCATTCGCGAGCGCTGTTCCCGTCACCATCGAAATCGGCGCCGACGGCGCGCCGATCGGCACGTCGGGAGAAGGCTGGACGTACGCCGACGGCAAGCTCACGCTTGGCGCGGGGCACGCGTTCACGTTCACGGGCCACGCGCTCAACGTCTCGAGCGAGAACCTCCTTCGGAACAAGGGCGTCATCGAGGACGGCACGTTCGTCGATGCGTCGCAGACGTCCGGTTTCGCCGTGCGCAACGAAGCGGGCGGCGTGATCAGGGGCGGCGCGTTCACCGCAAGCATCGGAAACGCGGGCATCATCGCAGGTGGAACCTTCAACAGCGACCCGAACGATCCCACAAAATCGTACGTGAGCACCTCCTCCGGCACCATCACGGGCGGCACGTTCGACTGCATGGTCATGGGGATGAGAAGCGGCGCGATCGAGGACGGCACGTTCAACGAGTCCGTGAACATATTCAAAGGCTTCGCCATCAACGGCGGAACGTTCAACGGAGAGGTGAACAGCGGCAACAGCTCCAACCTCGGCGGCTCCATCTGCGGAGGCACGTTCAACGGCCGCATGCAGAATCAGGGAACCATCGAGGACGGCGTGTTCCACGGAACCGTGCAAAACGCATCCAACAACGCCGGCGCCGGCGCCATCGCGGGAGGCACGTTCAACGGCTACGTGAACAACTACGACGGCGCCGTGATTTCGAGCGGCACGTTCAACGACGGCGGCGAAAACAACAACGTGACCAACGACGGCACGATACGCGGCGGCGAGTTCAACATCGGAGTGGACAACGGCGGAGCCATCGAAGGTCAGGGCGTATTCAACGCATACGTGCAGAACGGATACATGAGGTTCGATCCCGACGAGAACCGATCCTGCACCATCAAAGGCGGCACGTTCAACTCGGATGAAATAGACAACTTCGGAACCATCGAAGGCGGTACGTTCAGCGGCAAGATTCTCAGCAGGGGCGTCATCGCGGGCGGCGCGTTCTCCTCCACCAGCTCCGTGACAAGCAACGACGAAGACACCACCACCGGCGGCGGCACCATATCCGGCGGCACGTTCGACGGCACCGTAACCAACGGCGATCCCGACCCCGACTACAACAACGCCGTCCTGACGGGCGGCACGTTCAACGGCAGCGTGACGAACCACGGAACCATCGCAGGCGGCACGTTCCTTAGCGACGTGACCAACCGAGGCGTCATCGAAGGCGGTATCTTCGAGAACGTCATCAGCGACCAGGGCGGCACCGTGACCTCGTGCGCGTATCCGCTGCGCGCGAACCTGACCGGGCTGTCCATTGCCGCGGTACCCAGCGCAATGCCGAAGAACACGGCTGCAGGCTTCCCGGCGGAACCGTCCGCCGCGTTGACCGCCGCGTTCGAGAAGGACGGCGCAGATGCGAACCTCTACCAGCTGAGCGCGAACGAAGGCTACCTGCTGCCCGACGCGATCGACGTGCGCTGCGGGGCGGCCGACGGGCAAACGCTCGCACTGGCCGCGGGCACCGATTACACGTACGACCCGGCCACCGGCGCGATCGCGATCAAGAAGAGCGTCGTCACCGGGCCGTTGCTCCTCGCGGCGCAGGGCGCGGCGGCTCCCACGCCCCCGGTTCCCCCAACGCCGGACACGCCGGCGCCCGCTCCGGAACCCGAGACTCCAGCACCGAAGCCGGAGTCGAAGCCCGATGCGCCCAAGCCCTTGCCAAGCACGACCGACTCCAAGCAGGCACCGGCGAACGCCGCCGCACTCGCCGCGACGGGCGATGCGCCCCTGCCGCAAATTGCGCTGGGCATCGCGCTTCTCGCCGGCGGCGTAACGCTGACCTGCGCGATCGCCATGCAGATCACGCGGAAAAAGCGGAGCAACCGCTCGTAGCCAACGAGAGAGGGCACCGGCAACGGACAGGGCACGTCGAGCGCCAGCACGGCGGGTCCTTGCACGAAACGCGTCCTTTTTTGCACAAAAAGACGCGACGTTTGATATTTCGCGGTCGCAGCTTGCAGCAGCAATTCGAGCAGCCGAAGAAAACAGCAGGTCAAGGAAGCGCGCTTCCCAACAAGGGAGCGCGCTTTCGTTTTGTCGCGCCTTTTCTCAGCCCCGTGCGTCAAACGTCGCATCTTTTTGTGCACCGCAGGGGAAATCTCCTGCACAACCGCCATCGGCAGACAACGCAACGGGGATCGCCGCTAACAGCGAACGGCGCGGAACGCAAGAAAAACGAGTCGCCCGCTTGGGCTATCCGGCCGCTCGGGCCAGCATCTCGCGCGCGTGCGCAAGCGATGTCTCGGTAGCATCGCCCGACAGCATGCGCGCGATTTCGGCGGGACGCTCGCTTTCGGGCAGCTGCCGCAGGTCGGTTTCGGGCATGGCCCCCTCGTCCCCCGCAGCCTTGCGCACCACGTAGTGCGCCTGGCCTCGGACGGCCACCTGCGCGAGGTGCGTGACGACGATCACCTGGTGCGTGCGCGCCAAATCGGCCAGCACGTCGGCCAGCGCCACGGCGGTCGAACCTCCCACGCCCGCATCCACCTCGTCGAACACAAGCGTGTCCACGTCGTCGACCTCGCCCAGCACCACCTTCACGGCCAGCATGACGCGGCTGACCTCGCCGCCCGATGCGATGCGCGCGAGCGGACGCGCCTGCATGCCGGCGCCAGGTCGGAACAGGAACTCCACGGCCTGCGGGCCCGCCTTCGTCCACTGAACGCGCTCGAGCGGTGCGAGGTCGCACACCAGCTGCGCCCCGCCCATTTCCAGGCGATCCATCTGCGCCGTCACGGCTTCGGCGAACCGCGGGGCGGCCTCGGCGCGCGCGTCGGCCAGCGCGGACGCCGCCTGCGCGAGCGCCTCTTCGGCCAGGTCGAGCTCCCGCTGCGCCGCGCGTTCGCGCTCGGCGGCATCGTCCACGAGCGATACGAGGTCGGCCGCTTCGGCGCGACGCGCCAGCACGTCTTCCATGCGCGGACCGTACGTGCGCAGGAGCCCTTGCAGCGAAGCCATGCGCTCTTGCTGCTGCGCCAGCGTCTCGGGGTCGAACTCCACGCCCTCGCGGTAGTCGCGCGTCTCGCGCGCCATGTCCTCCAACACGTAGCCCGCCTCGCGCAACGCGTCGGCGAACTCGCCCAGCTTGGCATCGTAACGCGCCGCACCGTCGAGCGCCGCCACCGCGCTGCCCAGCGCGTCGATGGCCCCCTGCTCGCCCGCAAGCGCCTCATGCGCCCCGTTCGCAGCGACAGCCAATGCCTCAGCATGCTCCACGCGGGCGAGGTCGTCCAGCAGCTCGTCGTACTCGCCCTCGCGCGGATCCACCGCGTCGATGCGCTGCAGCACGAAGCGCGCCTCGTCGAGCTTGGCCGAGGACGCCTCGCCCGCCTCGCGCACGCGCGTCAGCTCGGCCGCCGCCGCGTTCGCCGTCGCGAACGCCTCCTCGTAGGCGGTGCGCGCCTGTACCACCGCGTCGCCCGCCCAGGCATCGAGCATACGAACATGTTGGGACGTTTTCATGAGCTGCTGGTGCTCGTGCTGACCGCACAAGTCGATGGTGGGAGCAATGGCGCGAGCCAGCTCGCCGACGCTGGCCATGCGGCCGTCGATGGACACGCGCGAACGCCCGTCCGAGGTTACGCGGCGCATGGCGACCAGCTCGACGGGAACGCCGTCGTCCGCCTCCCCGCTTTCAACCGCGTCAGCGGAAGACCGGCCCGCAAGATCGTCGGAAGACGCAAAGCCGGAAAAGACGGCGCCGTAGAACCTCCCCGACACGGAGAGGGCTTCCTCGCCGTCGCGGACGGCGTCTTTGTCGGCGCGCGCACCCATGAGCAGCTTCAACGCCGAGAGCAGCGCCGTCTTGCCCGCGCCCGTCTCGCCCGTGAGCACGGTCAGCCCGCGCGCCGGCACCAGCGTCGCCTCGCGGATCAGCGCCAGGTTCTCAACTTGGATCTCGTCGATCATCGCGCACCTCTTACAGCCTCGTTCGTTCCAGAGCCATCAAGTATAGCAGCGCGAGGGCGCGCCGCCGAAGCGGATTCGCCCAGTCGCTCAAACCGCTTAAACCTAGCGCAGGGTCCACGCCTTTCCGACGCGCGTTACGCGCCGTGGCTCACAGCGCGAACCGCTCCTTCGCGCTCGTCGGCTTGGCCTGGGCGCGATGATGCTCCATGAGGTACGCCACGCAGTCGGTGCGGTTGCAAGCGCGCAAAAGCTCGATCTGCCGATCGAACGAGGCATCGTCGATAAAACCGGCCTTGACCAGAGCTTCCACCATGTTCCGATCTCCCTCGCGCGCGATGCGCTCCTGGGCCTCGCGCCCGTAGCCCCGCAGGTGCGACACCAGAACCGAGCGCATGTCGTCGGCGAGCCGGTAGGGTACGGCCAGCCGGTGCAGCAGCGCGCCCAAACGATCGGGCAGGTTTTTCCCCGACCGCAGAAGCTCGTCGTAGCGCCCGAAGTCGAACGGAACGCCGTCGGAGGCGTCCGTCAGAAAGCAGGTGAGCAGCTGATCGGCCGACACGTGCACGATCGCCCCCACGTGCGACAGGCGGCACACCGCGTACTCGAAGCTGCCCTCCCCGACCGAGCGCACGCTCGCCGGGATAAGCACGGGCCCCTCCAGCTTACGCGACCAGAAGCAGTGCGCGCCGATGGAAACCAGCCCTTCGGGAAGGATCAGGCGCTTCGTGCCGCGGCATGCGTTGTCGCGTTCGATGATGCGCACGGTTTCGGGTACCACCACCGAGGCCGGCGCGAACGGCAGGGCTCTTACGCCGATGCGCACGAGCGGCCGCCCTTCCACCTGTCGCGGAAGCGCCAGCACGTCGCTCGCGCTGGCCGACACGTAACCCACGGTGGAGCCCGCTTCCCCCGAGGCCGCGAACTCCGTGGCCGCCTCGGCAGCCGCCGCAGCGGGCGAAAGCGCGCAGACGTCGGCATCGTCTGCAACCTCGTCTTTGCCGCGCACGGCCACGGCGCGCACCGCAGCCTGCTCGGCGAAGCGCCGCGACACCGATATCGGCTTCGGCGGCCCCGCTACCAGCACCGCGCCCTCCGCGTCGAAGTCGTACCAGCATCCTTCCAACTCGACGGCTGCCGGCCCCGCCAGACGGACGCCGCGCTTGCGAAGCGCGCGGTACGCGGGAGCCTCGACCGGGCAGCGCCAGACCGCGTCGTCCCAGCTGCGAGAGTCAACGCGCGCAAGCGCCGCCGAGCAGTCCACCACCGCAGGGGGCTCGCAACCGTCCGCAAACGCCGACGAAGCCACGCGCTCCACCCCATCGGGCAGGCTCACGCGCTCGCCGTACGGAGAGGCCAAGAACACGAGCTCCCGTCCGCCGTCCGAAAACAGGTTGCCCTCGCGCGCCAGATAGCGCGCGTTTCCGGCATCCACCGAATACTCCCGGCGCGCCAACCGCGGCGAGACTCCCGCCAAATCGCAGCGCTGCTCTCCTAGCTGGCTTACGCCGCGCCCGATATGGATCCGCTGCGCCGACATCGCTGCGAACGCGTTCGCAGCGATATGCTCCACCGTGTCGGGCACCACCAGAAGCAGCACCCCCACGCCCTGCACGAAGCGGCGCGCGAACGCTTCCACGGCCACGCGCACCACGGGGATCCCGTCCACGTACGCGGGCAGCAGAACCGCCAAATCGTCGCTCTGCCCCACCGCCGCAGCGAATCTCCGCAGATCGAACGCGGTCAGGGCATATCCGCCGGGCACCTGCCGCACCCCCACGGCTCCGCGGAGCCCTTCCTCCATACGAGCGCGCGGCGTCTCCTGCGCGTCGGCGGCATCGCGTTCGGCCGCCTGGGCAAGCAGCTCGTCGAACTCGCCCATCCACAGCGCGCCTGCGGAATACAGATCCCCCTCGCGACCCGCACCGCCCGCGACGTCGCCGGCTTCCCCTTCGGCAGCCCAGGCCCGATAAGCCGGAAGCTGCGGAGACCACACTTCGCCCTCCACCGCCCGCGCAGCCTCGACAACCTCCACATCGCGCGCGTCGAGGCGCACCGGATTCTTGATCGCATGATCAAGCAATTCTTCGATCGGCGCATGAGCACCATGATAGACCAGCGTGTTCTCCATCATAGTATTGTGCTACCTCCCAAAAACCTCTCGGCAACGAGCCTGTTTACCCTTGGCTTCCCCCATGCTACACTGCGGGAAGCGACGAAGGCAAGAGCCGCCGCGAAGCAAGCACGCGCTTCGCGCACGCACATTCGTTCAAAGGAGCATCATGGCCGTCGAAGCCGTCGAGCCGCTTGCCCGCCAAGCGCTCGACCTTGCGAAAAACGCGCTGCTCGTGAACCTGCGCTTCATGAACGCTGCGTTCGCGCGCCTGCGCCCTTTCCCCGTGCGCGATGCCACGCTGGCCACTGACGGCCTTCACATCCGCTTCGACCCCGCAACGCTCGCGCGCCTCTACGCCGCGGAACCGGCCGAACTCACTCGCGCCTATCTGCACATCGTGCTGCACAACGTGTTCCTGCACCTCTACCCCGGCCCGCACGTGGACGTTGCGCGCTGGGACGCCGCATGCGACATCGTCGTGGAACGCACCATCTCCGAACTCGACCTGCCCGCCACCCGCACCGCTCGCGCCGAGCGCCAGCGCGCGACCCTCGCGCGCATCGACGCGGCGCTGCCGCTGGCAACCGCAGAAACCGTGTACCGGTACCTGCAGGATGAGGGGCTCGACGATGCCGAGCTGGCCGATCTGCGCGCACCGTTCTACATGGACGACCATGAGCCCTGGTACCGCCTCGCAGCCGCAGAGGAGGCCCGCAAAACGAATTCGGAAGAGGGCGAACGCGATGAGGGGGCGGACGCGCAGGACGGAGCCGCGTCGGCCCAATCCGCCACGAGCGGAACCGACATGGAGATGCCGTCCGATGCCGACCAGGCGAAGCCGAACCACAAGTCGCACCAGGCGGTCAGCCAGGACGACATCGTGCAGAAAGAGGCTCCCGAACAGGTAGGACGCTCCATCGACGACCGCTTCGCCGACACGGTGAACCTAGATCGGTCCAAGGAGCAGTGGAAGAGCGCGGCCTACGAGATGGGCGTGCAGCTTGACGCCTACGCGAAGCTGTGGGGCGTCGAGGGCGCGAACCTTGCCATGAACCTGCGCGCCGTGACGCGCGAGAAGCAGGACTATCGCGAGTTCCTGCGCAAGTTCGCCCGGATGGGCGAGCAGATCCGCGTGAACGACGACGAGTTCGACTACGTTTATTACTGCTACGGGCTCAAGCGCTACGGCAACCTCCCGCTCATCGAGCCGTTGGAATACGTGGAAGAGCGGCGCATCCGCGACTTCGTCATCGCCATCGACACCTCGGCCTCCACCAAGGACGGCCTCGTGCGCCGTTTCATCGAGAAGACGTACGCCATCCTCAGCCAAGAGACCAGCTTCTTCGCCGACATGAACGTGCTCATCGTGCAATGCGACGCCGCCATCACGGACGTCGCGCGCATCTCGAACCTGCGCGATCTGGACGACTACCTGGACGGCCTCGAGATCAAAGGATTGGGCGGCACGGACTTCCGCCCCGTGTTCGCCTACGTGGACGACGCCGTGGAGCGCGGCGACCTCGTGAACCTGGGCGGCCTCATCTACTTCACCGACGGGCAGGGAACCTATCCCGCCCGCAAGCCCGATTACGACACCGCGTTCGTCTTCGTCGACGACGCCTCGGCCGCCGCGAGTCCGAACGTCCCTGCGTGGGCCATGAAAGTGGAGCTCGACGAAACCGTCGTATTGGAAGAAATGTCCTAAAAGGTGCCTGTCCCCTTTTAGGACATCAACTCGCAAGGAGAGCAATCATGGACATCCGTCAGGCAAAGCAGCAGATCAAAAACGCCATGCTGGCGTACTTTTCGAAGGACGAGTTCGGCAACTACCGTCTGCCCACCGAACGGCAGCGCCCCGTGTTCCTGCTGGGCGCGCCCGGCATCGGGAAGACGGCCATCATGGAGCAGATCGCCCAGGACCTCGACGTGGGGTTCGTGTCGTATTCGATGACGCACCACACGCGCCAAAGCGCGCTCGGCTTGCCGTTCATCGCGAAGAAGACGTACGACGGCGTGGAATACGACGTGTCCGAATACACGATGAGCGAGATCATCGCCGCCGTGTACGACGCGATGGAGGCCACCGGCAAGCGCGAGGGCATCCTGTTCCTCGACGAGATCAACTGCGTGTCGGAAACGCTGACGCCCGCGATGCTGCAGTTTTTGCAGTACAAGATCTTCGGACGCCACCGCGTGCCCGACGGGTGGATCGTGGTTACGGCCGGCAACCCGCCCGAGTACAACCGCACGGCGCACGATTTCGACATCGCCACCTGGGACCGCCTCAAGCGCATCGACGTGGAGCCCGATTTCGCCGCCTGGCGCGACTTCGCCGTGGAGACGGGCGTGCACCCCGCCGTGCTCACGTACCTCGATATCGAGCGCGACCACTTCTACCGCGTGGAGACCACCGTGGACGGCAAGTCGTTCGTCACGGCGCGCGGCTGGGACGACCTCTCCGCCATGATGAAGCTGTACGAGGAGCAAGGCGTCCCCGTGGACGAGCTGCTGATCGGGCAGTACGTGCAGAACGCCGAGATCGCGAAGCGCTTCTCGGTATACTACGACCTGTTCACGAAGTACCGCGCCGACTATCAGATCGAGCGCATACTGGAAGGCTCCGCCGAGCAGAGCGTGGTCGAGCGCGCCCGCGAGGCCGCGTTCGACGAACGGGTGTCGCTCATGGGGCTGATCACGGACGCCTTGGGCGGACGGCTGCGCGACGCCGTGATGGAAGAGCGCGCGGTGGAGTTCGCGCACGGACGGCTGGCGGCGATGCGGGATGCCATCCTGAGCGAAGCGAACGGAGCGAGCGCAGTCGAAGGATCCCCTGCGGCGATAGCGATCGACGACGCGAACGCGCTGCCCCTCCTGCGCGAAGAAGCTGCCTCGCTCCAAGCGCGCTTGGACACCGAGCGCAAAGCGAGCCTGCTGTCGGACGAGAAGTACGTGGCCTACCAGCGCGCGCTTGCGCTGATCGACCGCGCGCTGCGTTGCGACGCTGCGGGCGGCGGGGTTCCGTTCTCGCAGGTGAAAACTTTGTTCGGGGAAATGGTCGACGCGCTGGACGCGCGCATCGCGGCCGTGTCGAGCGCGCTGGACAACGCCTTCCGCTTCGTGGAGGACGCGTTCGGCAACGGCCAGGAGATGCTGCTGTTGGTCACCGACTTATCGGTGAACCGCTATGGCATGGCCTTCATCAACGACCACGGCTGCGAGCGCTACTTCGCCCACAACGAGGACCTTCTGTTCTACGAACGAGGAGCCGACCTGGCCGACCGCATCAACCGTCTGGATCTGACAGAAGAAGAGGCTTGATAAACGAACTGATGTTCTATATAATGAAGCACATCGTATTCACTGGTCGGGTGCTACCCTAACTTTCCCGTAAAGGACAGCCGCCTTCTCGAAAGGAGGCTGTCCTTGGAACAGATCTACGATCCTTCCCCGGACGAAGCCGTCTATCAATCGGTTCGCGCCGCACTCGAAACCGCGCGCACGAAAGCGGCGGCGGCAATCAACGACGCAATGGTTTCCGCATATTGGGAGATCGGCCGGCAAATCGTCGAAGCGCAGGGCGACCGCGCAGAATACGGCCAGCATCTGATGGAATACCTGTCCGAGCGGCTGACAGCCGAATTCGGGAAGGGGTTCACGGAACGAAACCTTCGCGCCATGCGCCAGCTGTATCTTGCATATCCAATTCGGCACACATTGTGTGCCGAATTGAGCTGGTCGCATTATCGCCTGATCATACGCATAGATGATCCCGTCCGTCGCGACTTCTACGTGCGCTCCGCCGTCGAAGAGCGCTGGACGGTGCGGCAGCTCGACCGGCAGATCCACTCGTTCTACTACGAACGACTTTTGGCCACTCGCGCAGAAGGAAAAGACGAGGTTCGACAAGAGATCCAGAACCTCGAGCCGCCAACTAAAGCCGACGGCATCCTCAAAGACCCTTACGTACTCGACTTCCTCGATCTGGGTGGCAACTCGAACTACCTGGAAACGGATTTAGAGCAAGCGCTCATGGACAAACTCCAGCAATTTCTATTGGAGTTGGGAAAAGGGTTCTCGTTCGTCGCGCGCCAGCAGCGAGTCAGCGCCGATGGCGACCACTACTACATCGACCTCGTGTTCTACCACTACATCCTCAAATGCTTCGTCCTGATCGACCTGAAAACCGGGAAGCTCACGCCCCAGGATGTCGGGCAGATGGACTTCTACGTTCGCCTATTCGACGACCAGTGCACCCAGCCTGACGACAATCCCACCATAGGCATCGTCCTCTGCGCGAATCGCAACGAAGCGGTGGCCAAGTATTCCGTCCTCGCCGATAAGAAGGGAATCTTCGCATCGCAGTACGTGCTCTGCCTGCCAACCGAGGAGGAGCTGTCGCAAGCCTTAGAAGCAACCTGCCTGCTCGCAAGCGAAGAAGAATAATCACGCTCCGGCAAAACTAAGCATCTTCGCTCGTAAAACACGCGTTGGGAGCCGAGGCGTGTTTTGCGAGCGAAGATGGCGCCCCGCCGCCGCGAAAGGCGGCGGGGCGCACATTCCTATGCGCAGTACGCCTTGATGGCATCGCGGAGGAATTCCGCAGCGCCGGGGGCGACAGCTTCGTAGTAGGCCTTGAAGCGATCGTCGGCCACGTACATCTCGGCCAGGCCGAGGTGCGCGGCCTTTGAGTACGTTCCGTCCTTCCAGAATTCGCACAGCCATTGGCGGTGCAGGTCGGCCGCGCGGTGCGCGTCCTCGCCCGTCGGATCGCCCGCAGCCATCGCTGCCGCCAGCGCATCCTTGACGCCCTGCTCCAGCTTCTGGGTTTGGCGGTACTGCTCGACGCTCATACCCATGAGCTTCGCGTTGCTCGCATCGGCCGCATCGTCGCCCCAGCGTTCGCGCACCTCCTTGCCGTAGTGCTGCTCGTTCTCGCCCACGAGGCCTTGTTTGAACGCCTCGAACTTCTCTTCGTCTTCCATAGTTGCAGAACCTTCCATACAGGCGAGCGTCTTCTCCACGCTCGCGATCAATCCGTCGAGACGCTGCTTGCGCGCGTGCAGCTCGCGCAGGTGGCCGGCCAGCGCGTCGCGCGCATCGAACGCGGGGTCGTCCAGCAAACGCCCGATGGCAGCAAGCGGCATGCCGCATTCCCGGTACAGCAGCACCTGATGCAGCCGGTCGACTTCGGCCGCGCCGTAGCGCCGGTACCCGTTGCTGGCGCGTTGCGCGCGAACGAGCCCCAGCTCGTCGTAATGATGCAGCGTGCGCACCGTGCATCCCGACAGCTCGGCCAACTCGTGCACCGTGTACCCGCCGCCCGCCCGTTCCCGTTCCATGAGCGCCTCCTTTCCTGCGTGCAACCAGCGTACACCCTCACGTTACGTGAGGGTCAACAGACGCGTGCAATTTTTTTCGACCGGATTGAGGTTGCGCGGCGCTCCCCTCGCCAGACGTTATTCGAAAGAAGGGCACGTGCTGATCGAAGTGGACAAACAGTACTAATGTTTCACGTGAAACATTCCGATTCGGGCTCGCTTACCGCATGCGGCCCATGCGCAGACGCAGCACGCCCTTGGGACATACGTCGGCACAGGCGGCGCACTGGATGCATTCGGCGTCGGCGACGGCACCGCCGGCCAGGAGGTCTTGCACCGGCAGGCTCATCGGACACGCGCGGTCGCACTTCCCGCAGCCGATGCAGCCATTCGGATCGGCCTCGATGCGCAGTTGCGGAACCCGCAGCGCCGAACCCAGTTTCTCGCCCAATACCATGAACGGCGCCATCCAGCAGATGCAGTGGCACATGGCGCGACACCCCAAGAACAGATTGGGAACGAAGAACAGCGCCACGATGCCGAAATAGATAGGCAATCCCAAAGGGCTGTTCATAGACACGCCGCCCGGTATGCCGTACAACGGGTCGACCGTCGTGAAACCACCGGCGATCCATGCGCACGCTACGATGGAGCACACCCACGGCACCCAGATCACATACTTGACGCGCGCCCTCCACCCCAGTTTCGCGGGCTTGCCTACGGCGGTCGCCTCAAGCTCCTGCAGGCCGCCCGCCGGGCACAACCACCCGCACCACGCGCGACGCAGCACGATAGCCAACAAGAACTGCAGGCAGAACACGAGCATGCTGGCAGCCACCGCCCCTTCCAAGGCGCCCTCGATGATCAGCGCCGGTGAGAAGTAGAAGATGATGACCGGGAACAGCAGGAACGACACGAGCAGCGCCAACCGCCGCGCGTTCTGCCGCTTCCTTCCCCGCTCGCGCTGCGCGCGTACCTCGTCGGCCGATCGCACCGCCGACCCGCGCACCTTGTCGGCCGACCGCGCGCCAACACGTCCTCGCCCGCCTCGCGCCGGATCATTCGGTTCCTCCACTCGCGTCACGCCCGAAACGACATCATGCAACATGTGTTCTGAAACACCCGATGCTTCACGTGAAACATCGCTCGCACAATTTCTCTCCGACTCCTCCATGGTTTCCCTCATCTCACCAACGTCAGCAGACCCGTGAAGGCCTCGTTCAAGCGTTCGCCCAGTTCCTCGTCGGAAAATTGCGCGCCAGCAACCAGCATGGCCGCCATACCGTGGGTGTACACGATCATGTGCAGGTACAGCGCGCGCGCCGCCGCGGGCGACAGATGCCCCAGCTCCTCGATGCATTGCTGCACGCCGTCGACGGCCACGCTCTCGTACACTTCCGCGAAGCTCGTCGCCTCCATGTGCGGAGATAGGTACAGGAATTGGAACAAATGACGCTCCGTGCGCGCAAGGCGCAGATGCGACAACCCGTTCGCCTCGAACGCATTGCGGCCGTCGTCCACATGCTCGCGGTTGTACGCCGCGACCCACGCGCGCGCATGGTCGTACAGTGCGCGCACGAGTCCTCGCATGTCGCCGAACAAGCTGTAGATCGGCTGCACCGAGCAGCCCGCCCGCTCGGCCACCGTCCGTGCGCTCAGCGCCGTTTCTCCCCTCTCTCGCAGCAAGCCCAGTGCAGCATCGAGCACCGTCTCGCGCCCCACTTTCTGCTCCGGCATCCTCACCCTCCCGTATATTACAACCGTTATATAACGTTTGTAATATACGGTATGTCAACAGCACCGTCAAGAGATGCGACGAATCCCGGCAACACCTTCCTTTCATCTTCGTGACGGCGCATCGTCGGGCAAAGCACGGCTCGCCATCGAAACCCCCCTGCGAAATTCCACACGCACGAGGGGTCCTACAATCGGCGCTGAAATCGTTCGCATACGAAAGGAGTTCCATCCATGAAGAACGTTGAGGAGCGACGCAACCGCACTATCGCTCGCGAGGCAAACCACCATGCAACCATGCGCGCGCCGCATATCGACAAGACGGCCATCAGTCCGTACGACGACTACTGCGACGGATACGGCATGCCCGGCGCCTACGGCAACGGCTACGTGTCCGTGCTGAAGGTTTCGGCAGGCACGGTGGAGAAGACCAACGACGAGCTGGTCGACCGCATCGTCACGTACGACAAGGCCGAGGCCGCCGATGCGTACGTCGGCCAGATCAACATGCTGACCGCCTCGTCGTTCTGCGGCATGGCCGGACAGGTGTGGGGCTACGACCTCGCCCGCCACGACTCGGTCGACAACGGCAAGAGCAAGCCGCTGTTCACCGAGAAGCAGTGGAACGGCCGCGAGCTGGAAGTGTACGACGCCGCCCCGCTGCTGAGCGCAGGCGTGGAGCTGTTCGGCACCGAGCAGAACCGCCGCTACCATCCCATTCCGGGCGCGCACACCATCTGCGCGAACAAGGGCGTCGTCGCCTACCGCCCGAAGACCGACCGCCCGCTCAAGGAGGGCGAAGGCTACGGCGTGTGGTCCTTCATCGCCATCTCCCTTTCCGCCGATCGCGACTTCGCGGCCGACCTGTTCATCGAGGATGCCGGCGTGTGGACCGAGAACGACAACGAAGAGGACATGATCGCGTTCCTCGAGCAGCATCGCAAAGCTATCGTCTGGTCCGTCGTCGAGTGCGGCCGCGACCAGAACGTGCTGTTCGACCGCACCTACGTGGGCTTCGCTCACCGCATGATGAAGCCGGGCGAGATCGGCAACGCCATCACGGTGGGTCCCTACGTCACGCTGGCCCGCAACGCCGTGCCCGCTACCGGATTCGCCTCGCTCAACAACCTGCACCTGTCCGACTGGCTCAAGCAAATGGACTTCGAGCCGCTCACGGACATCGCGTAACCGACGGTATCCCCCTGATCGAGCCGTCCAGGCAACCCCCGGGCGGCTCGATCACGTTTAGACAAGGACTGGAAACATGGCAGACAAAACCGCTTCCGGTTCCGGCGGATCATCGGCCCAGGACAGCTCGAAAAAAGTTGGCCTGATCGGCCTGGTAGGCATCGTCATCAGCGCCATGATCGGCGGAGGCATCTACAACCTCCCCCAGAACATGGCCGCAGACGCCTCCGCAGGAGCCATCATCATCGCCTGGGTCGTCACCGGCATCGGCATCTGGTTCATCGCGAACACGTTCCGCATCCTGTCGGCCGCGCGACCCGAGCTCACGAACGGCCTGTACACGTACGCCGAGAAAGGCTTCGGCAAGCTGATCGGCTTCTTCGTGGCGTACGGCTACTGGATTTGCAACTGCTTCGCGCTTGTTGCCTACTCAGTGCTCGTCATGGCCACGCTGAACTACTTCGTGCCCGACTTCACGGGCGGCAATAACATTCCGTCCATCATCGGCGGCTCCATCATCACGTGGATCATGTACCTGCTGGCCCTGCGCGGCGCGAAGTCCACCAGCTTCCTGAACATCATCGGCACCATCGGCAAGCTGCTGCCCGTGTTCATCTTCATCCTGGCCGTGGCCACCGTGTTCAAGTTCTCGGTGTTCATGGAAGGCTTCTGGGGCATGAAAGACGGCGTGGCATTGACCTTGGACTTCAGCAACGTCATGCCTCAGGTTTCGTCCACGATGCTGGTCACGCTGTGGCTGTTCCTGGGCATCGAGGGCGCCGTGGTCGTGTCGGGCAAGGCGAAATCGCAGGCCGCAGTGCGCAAAGCAACCACCATCGGCTTCCTCGTCACGCTGGCGCTCTACATCGTCGTGTCGCTTCTGCCCCTCGGCGTGTACTCGCAAGCGGAAGTCGGCAGCATGGCCGACCCGTCGATGGCGGCCATCATGCTGAAGTCGTTCGGAAAATGGGGCGAGATCATGGTGAACGCCGGCGTGATCGTCTCGGTGCTGAGCTCCTGGCTCGTCTGGATGCTCATGCTGGGCGAGATGCCGCTGGCCGCCTCCAAAAGCGGCATCTTCCCCAAAATGTTCGTGAAGGAGAACAAGAACGGCTCGCCGTCCACATCCCTTCTGTGGACCACTATCGTCGTGCAGGTGGTGCTCATCATCTCGTTCTTCATAGGCAACAACGCCTGGACCACGATGATCAGCATCACCAGCGTCATGGCGCTTCCGTGCTACTTCTTCTGCACGCTGTTCCTGTTCAAGATCGCCGTCAAGAAGGAGTACCCGTCCGGCATCTTCGCCAGCCGCGGCATGGCCGTGTTCACGGGCGCGGCCGGTTCGCTGTACGGACTGTGGCTGATCTACGCGGCCGGCCTGAACTACCTCATGGTGGCCTGCATCGTGTACGCCATCGGCCTGCCGCTGTACATCGTGGGCGTGCGCCAGCACGACCGACAGGCGAAGCTGTTCGAGAAGCGGTCGGACAAGGTCATCCTGGCCGTGGTGCTGGCGCTCGGCATCGCCGGCCTTATCTACTCGGTCATCACGTTCGGGAACATCCATATCTAGAGCGCGCACGATTGCGATCACCGCGAAGCCCGAGGCCGCTTACGGCCCCGGGCTTTTTTTGGTCGTCTTGCACATCAGACCCGATTCGTCGAAAACGCTGCGGCTTTACCTTCCCTTTACACGGGCTTTACCGAATCTTAAGCGGTCTGAATATCCTCCATCGATCGGTGTACGACTCGAGGATTCCCCTGCGAATACGCCATGCTGTTCACATTGGAAACCGAAAGGGAGTCATCCGTGAAGGGCTTTACCGAACTCATCGTCAACTCCGTCCGCGGGTTCTGCATGGCCCTGGCCGACAGCGTGCCCGGGGTGTCGGGCGGCACCGTCGCCTTCCTGCTGGGCTTTTACGACCGGTTCATCGGCTCGCTGGACGACCTGTTCCACGGCGCGAGGGCTGCGCGCTTCGCAGCCGTGCGCTTCCTGCTGAAGCTGGGCGCAGGTTGGGCGATCGGGTTCGGGCTGTCGGCGCTCGTGCTGACCAGTTTCTTCGATACGCACATCTACGAGGTCAGCTCGCTGTTCATGGGATTCATCGTGTTCGCCATCCCCATCGTCGTGCGCGAGGAGCTGGACGCATTGCGTAAACGGCTGCCGTACCTCGCGTTCGCCGTCGTGGGCGTCGCATTCGTCGTGGCAGTGACGCTGCTGAGCCCCGTGAGCGGAGAGGGCATCGACGTTGCGGCGAAGAGCCTCGACCTCGGCCTGGTGGCGTACGTGTTCCTGGCGGCGATGGCGGCCATCTCCGCAATGGTGCTGCCGGGCATATCGGGCTCCACGCTGCTGCTGATCTTCGGGCTGTACGTGCCCATCATGGGTGCGGTGCGCGCGACGATGGGGCTCGATCTGTCCTACCTGCCTATTCTGATGGTGTTCGCGGCGGGCATCGCATGCGGCATGCTTCTGTTCGTCCGACTCATCAGAATGTGCCTCGAGCGCTTCCGCTCGCAGACCATCTACGCCATCATCGGCATGATGCTGGGGTCGCTGTTCTCCATCACGCAAGGGCCGCTCACGCTGAGCGAGCCGCAGCCGGCCATGAGCCTCGACACGTTCAGCATCGTGTTCTTCCTCATCGGCGGCGCCGTGGTCGGCGGGCTCCAGCTGCTCAGGTCGCGCTTGGAGGAACCCGCCGAGGGCTAACGCGCTACGACGCCCGCATCGGACAGCCGCAACGCGGCATGGAAGCCGATGCCGGGAAGGCTCGCCGGCTTCGCCATGCTAGCTCGCCGCTTGGACAGCTTCGCGCAAACGCGCGAGATCATCGTCATCGGGATGGCTCGCCGCTTCGTCGAAGTTCTCGATGAGCTGATGCATGCGCGCAGCCTGCTCGGGCTTAGCCTCGGCGGTTTGCGCGTAGCGGGCGCGAACGCTGGCGGGCATGCGGCCCTGGCACATGAACGTGCCCACGATCCGCGCCGATTCGGGCAGATGCACCGCCACGCGCGCCATGACGCCCGCGAAGTACGTCTCGTCGGCTCCGAACCCGGCCGTCCCGAACAGGAACACGTCCTTGTCCGCGAGCGAGGCCAGAACCTCGGCCAACTCGTCGCCGCAATCGCCACGGTTCGTCCAGAACCCTGCGTACACGCGGTCGGCCTGCGCGACGGCGGCGCGATCCACCTCGTCCACCCGACCGAACGCAAGGCGCCCTTCGCTCGGCAGCGCGGCGGCCACCGCCCGCGCCAATGCCTCAGTGTTCCCGGTGCGGCTGTCGTACACGATCGCGTAGCTCATAAGCGTTCCTTCCCTACATGCCTCGGCGCGGGCGCCGCATTCGAATCAGCTTGTTATACGCCCGTCCGACCCCGCTGTAAACCCCGTTATACTGAAACGAGAGAATCCAACGGGCGCAAGCGCCCTGCAAGCGAGGAGGCTTCTATGCGAGCGGTGGTTCAGCGCGTGTCGAACGCGCGGGTAGATATCGACGGCGCGACGGCGGGCAGCATCGGGCGCGGGCTGCTCATCCTGCTAGGCGTGGGTCACGACGACAGCGAGGAGCAGGCCGAACGCCTCTGGAGCAAGATCGCGCGCCTGCGCATCTTCGAGGACGCCGAGGGCAAGACGAACCTGTCGCTAGCCGACGTGGGCGGCGAAGTGCTGGTCGTGTCGCAGTTCACCCTGTTCGCGAACTGCAGACGAGGCAACCGCCCCTCGTTCACCGAGGCGGGCGCGCCCGACGAGGCGAACCGGCTGTACGAATGGTTCGTCGAACGCGCGCGCCGCGACGTGCCTCGCGTGGAAACGGGGCGCTTCGGCGCTTACATGGACGTGAGCCTGACCAACGACGGTCCGTTCACGCTGTGGCTCGACACCGACGCGCTCTAGCGCGACGATGCGACGATGCTCCGGCGCGCTGTCGCGCTAGAGCAGCGCCCGCTCCCACTCGACCTCTTTGAAGCCGACCAGCACGAAGTCGTCGCCCACCACCAGCGGGCGCTTCACCATCATGCCGTTCTCGGCCAACAGCGCGTAGGCGTCCGCGTCGCTCATGCCGGCATCCAGCAGGGCCTTTACGTTGCGCTCGCGGTACAGCATGCCGCCGGTGTTGAAGAAACGGCGCAGCGGCAGTCCGCTTTTCGCATGCCAAGCGGCCAGCTCGTCGGACGTCGGGTTGTCCTCCACGATGTGGCGGTCGGCGTACGCCACATCGTGCGCGTCGAGCCACGCCTTAGCCTTCTTGCAAGTGGAGCACTTCGGATATTCGATGAACAGCACGTCCGCCATGGGTTTCTCCTTCGCGTTGCAGCCTTCGTATCCCGCTCATCATACCAGAGCGGCCTCAAGCAGCCGCAAAGCGAAGCGAACGGGCGCCGCATGCCTCGGCGGCGGAATGTCTCAAGTGAAACATTCGCTCGCTTCGATCCTGCCGGAAACGGCGAAGGACGTCCGAGGCGAAGCAGACGCGCACGTCGATCAAACGTACAAATGTTTCACGTGAAACATCGTAACCGCCTTCGGTTGCAAAAGGGTCATCGTTCGCGCAGGCTCGGCTTGGTATACTGAAGGCATACAGACGGAAAGGCGGCTCATGATCTTCTACTTCACCGGCACCGGCAATTCGCTCGCGGCGGCGCAGACCATCGCGCGCGCAACGGACGACCTGCTCGTCGACATCGGCGCGGCCTACAAGTACAAGGACTTCGACTTCACGCTCGCGCAAGGCGAGCAGCTGGGCTTCGTCTTCCCCGTCTACAACTACACCACGCCGCCCATCATCGATGCGTTCCTCAAGCGAGCCCGCTTCCGCACGGGCAACAAGGAAACCTTCACGCCCGACTATTGCTTCGCCGTGATCAGCTGCGGCGCGTTCGTGGGCAGCACGGCGCGCGTCTTCGGCAAGCGCCTGTTGGACGCGCAGGGCATCAACCTCGACGCCTCGTTCAGCGTGAAATCGGTGGGCAACTGCACATACCTGTACGCGCCCGCCCAAGGCGAGAAGCGCAAGCGCCTGCTTGCCGGCGCGGAACTTGCCGCGCGCGAGACGGCAAATCGCATCGCAGCCCGCGAGCACGTGCGCGCCGAGCACCGCAATCCCCTAGGCATCGTGCTGTCCAAGTTCACCGAAAAGGACGAGAAGCCGCGATCCACCTCGGAGTTCTTCGCGCTGCCCACCTGCATCAGCTGCGGCCAGTGCGCCGACCTCTGCCCCACCAACACCATCACGATCATCGAAGGCGCGCCCCGCTGGGCCGAGCTGGGCTGCACGCAGTGCCTCGCCTGCCTGCACCGCTGCCCCGTGAACGCCATCCAGTACGGTGCGAAGACCGAGCGTCGCGGCCGCTACGTCAACCCCGTCCTCGCGAAAGCTCCCAAGCGCGCATAACGCTCCTCCCTAGCCTCGTTCAAGCAATTCCTTGAACGACCGCTCTCCCCAGCCGTCGGGCGCCTCAAGCGTCGTCGAACGGATAAGCTCCCGCAGTTCCGCCTTTCGCTCAGGCGTCAATGCACGATGCCCGCTCCTTAGGTCTTCAAGCGAGGGGAAAGCTTTCGGAAGCTCTTCGTTGTCGATGACGGCAACCATGACACGCTTTCGCTTCATCGAGCATAGATGCGCAATACCGTATTGCGTCAATGACGGCAGTTGATCGCATGCGCTGTCTTGACGCTTCCGTATCTATTGTTTATAGTGTGCATATCGGGTATATACACTCTACACGTTACGGAGTGGACGATGCCCGGCCGGAGGGGACGAGGAACGTGCTTGGCCTCTCCCGGCGCGAAGCGGGACGCCGCGACGCGCCACCCGAGCGCAGGGGGACGCCCCGGTGCTCGCGCACGAAACCACGAAAGGGAGCCTGAGTTGGACATCATCATCTCGAATGCGAGCGACAAGCCCATCTACGACCAGATCGTCTCGCAGATGAAGGCCCTCATCCTGACGGGTGAGCTGGGCGAAGGGCAGCAGCTGCCCTCCATCCGAGCACTGGCCGGCGACCTGCGCATCAGCGTCATCACGACCAAGCGCGCGTACGCCGAGCTGGAGCTCCAAGGCTTCATCGAGACGGTGCCCGGCAAGGGCAGCTTCGTGGCCGGCGGCAACCTCGAGCTTCTTCGCGAGGAGCGCCTCCGGCACATCGAGGAGCTGCTCGTCCAGGCCGTCGACGAAGCGCGCGGTGCGAACGTCGGCATCCCGGAGCTCCATGACATGCTCGACCTCATCGCAGAAAGTGACGACTGATGAACGACCTCCTCCGCATACGCAGCTTGTCGAAGCACTATGACGGCTTCGACCTCCGAAACGTCGACCTCACCGTACCCGCCGGAAGCGTCGTCGGCTTCATCGGCTCGAACGGCGCCGGCAAGACGACCACCATCAAGGCCATCCTCGGCCTCATATACCCCGATGCCGGCTCCATCGAGCTGCTCGGCCAAAACGTCGGCGAACATGCCGGCAGCAAGGCGATCAAGGACGCCAAGCAACGCACGGGCGTGGTGTTCGACACCTGCTCGTTCCCCGAGGAGATGACCGTCGCCTCGGTGGGCAAGCTCATGTCGTACAGCTACGACTCCTGGAGCCCTGCCGACTTCGAGCAGCGCCTGGCACAGTTCCAGCTGCCTAAGAGCAAGACGGTGAAGGACCTCTCCCGCGGCATGAGCATGAAGCTGTCGCTGGCTTGCGCGCTGGCACACGACCCCGACCTGCTGATCCTCGACGAGGCCACCGCCGGGCTCGACCCGCTCGCCCGCGAGGAAGCGCTCGACATCCTGCGCGGCTACATGCGGGATGAGCGCCACGGCATCCTCATGTCCAGCCACATCACGAGCGACCTCGAGAAGATCGCCGAATACATCGTGTGCATCGACGCCGGCCGCATCGTGTTCGCCGTCGAGAAGGACACGATCACCGATCTGGCCGGCATCGCGCACTGCCGCGCGACCGACTACGAGCGCATCGCCGAGAGCGGCTTCTTCGCCCCCGGCGAGCTGCGCAGCATGCGCCACCCCTACGGCATCGACGTACTGGCTCCCGACCGTTTCGCGTTCGCCGAGAACTTCAAGAACATCGCCGTCGACAAGGCCGATATCGATGTCTACATGGGCATGATGCTGAAAGGAGAGGTCCGATGAAAGCCATGATCATGTCCGATCTCCTGATCGCGAAGAAATACCTGCTGCAACAACTGGGCGTCTCCATCGCCGTGGGCATCTTCATCACCGTCGTGATAGGAAACCTCTACGTTGCCGCTCCCATGGTGGGCGTGATGATCCCCTTCTCGCTGACCATCACCATCCTCGCGCTTGACGAACGCGCCAACTGGCAGCAGTTCCGTCTGGCTTTGCCCATGTCGCGATCGAACGTGATCGCAGGCCGCTACGTCAGCTTCGCGCTGTTGGCGCTGCTGGGCATCGCGGCAGGCCTGCTGGTGACGCTCGTGATGGTCGCCGTTGCGCAGATCGCCCCCGGCGTTCCCCAGCTAGCCGACCTCATGGGGAACTTCTCGTGGCAGGCCATGCTCTTCGCGTCCGTCGCCGGATTGGCCATCATCTTGGTCATGCTGTCCGTCACGATGCCCTTGTTCTCGCGGTTCGGCATGACGAAGGGCGTCCGCTACCTGCCGCTGCTCATCATAATCGGCGTGTTCTTCGCGTTCCAGCTCGACGGCAACGGGCCGCCGCCCGAGTTCGTCGCGAACGTGCTGAACCTGTTGGAGTCGCCCGCGGGCACCATCGCCATCGCTGCCGGAGTTCTTGCGATCACGGCCGCCGTCTACGCGATCTCAGCCGTAATCTCCACCAAGCTGTACCAGAAGCGCGAGCTCTAGCGAACGGAAAAGGAGCGCCCCATGAAGACCATGATGCTTGCCGATTTCCTCGCTTTGGCGAAATCGCTGCCGAAGAACGTGGCGCTGTGGGCGCTCCTTGCAACGGGCATATGCCTGGCAGCGGGGAACGCGACTCCCATCATCCTGCTCACCGGCTTCCCCATGTCCCACATGGTGCTCATGCCCATGCTGCTGCGCGACCAGCGGCGCGATTGGGTCGCCTTTCGCCAGGCTTTGCCGCTTTCGCGAGCAAACGTAGTGGCGGGACGCTACGCAAGCATCGCCGTCGTCGTCGCCGGATGCGTCGCTCTCGGCGTCGCAGCGTATACGACCGCTTGCATCGTCAACGCCGTTGTGCCGGGGCTTCCGCTTGTCCGCCATTTCGCCGTAGGCTTCGACGCTGCGGGCGTCGTATCGTTCGCGGCCGGCACGTTCGCCCTCACCATCGCCATGTTCAGCGTGCTGCTGCCGTTCATGTTCGCCGACAGCCACCGCAAGCTCGCCAGCTACATCCCCTTCGCCTTCATGCTCGCCCTCATGGGCTGGATCTACATATTCCGCTCCATGAACTTCGACGCGTTTCTTCCCCTCGTGGGCCGGATCGTCGTCGCCGCGCAGTCGCTGGGCGGCGCGCTCGTCGTGGGAGGATGCGTCACGGCGGCGGCGCTCGCCTTGTACGTCGTATCGGAGCGCGCGGCGGTTCGCGGGTACGCGACGCGCGACCTCTAGCCCATCTGAACCAGATCGGCCAGCGTCACGTTGTCCACGTAATCCTCGATGGCCTGGTCGAGCCCACGCCAGAAATTGATGGCCACGCACTGATCGCGGCGCGGACACGCCTCCGCGCCGTCTTCGAGGCATGACACCGGCGCGCAGCTGCCCTCGGTGGCGCGCAAGACGTCTCCCGCAGTGATCTGATCAGCCGGACGCGCCAACAGATACCCGCCGCTCACGCCGCGCACGCTTTTGAGAACGCCCGCCTTCACCAGCGCCCCGCCCAGCTGTTCGAGGTATTTGACGGACAGATCCTCCCGCTCGGCCGCTTGCCGCATGGTGACCAGCGCGCCGGCTTCCCCTTGTCGTGCGATGTCGATCATGAGCCGCAACGCATAGCGTCCCCGTGTCGATATCATCATGTTCGTCGCACCGTCCTTCGATGGTGTTACCGGCCTTGCCGCACGCGACGGCCGCACCCTTCTCGTTCGTGTCGTTTTCAAAAGTATAGCCCATCGTTTACCTGATAGAACACGCCTTTCTTGCAGGAATGTAAGGATGGGGCAAGCGGTCGGTAAGGCGGCGTTAAGAACCGCTTGGTATAACGTAGTGGGGAGTTTTCCTCTACAGAAAGGTGGAAACCATGAAAGGAACGGCGCATCGTGCATCGACGGCGCATCCAGCCATCACGTTCATCGGGCGCCTCGCCCTGGCGGCGCTCATCCTCGTCGTGCTCGTGGAAGTGTACTTTCTTGCACGCGGGTTCAACCTGTACCGCGAAGCGATCGAGGAAGCCGGCCTCGACGAGATGGCCGCATCCATCCAGAGCAGCGAGTCGTTCACGCCCATCGACGAGCTGCCGGACCTGTACCTGCAGGCCGTCGTGGTCGTGGAGGATCATCGGTTCTACGCCCATCCCGGCTTCGATGCCATCGCCACGGCGCGCGCCCTCATGAACGACCTCAAAGCGGGCGCCATCGTGGAAGGCGGCAGCACCATCACCCAGCAGCTGGCGAAGAACCAGTACTTCACCCAAGAGCAGACCGTCGAGCGCAAGATAGCCGAAGTGTTCATGGCGCTGACGATGGAGCAGCACTTCTCGAAGCGCACTATCCTGGAGCTATACGTGAACTCCATCTACTTCGGCGACGGCTACGAGGGCATCGGCAGTGCGAGCTGGGGTTATTTCGGCAAAGCCCCCAGCGCGCTCGATGCCGACGAATGCACGCTGCTGGCCGGCATCCCGAACGCGCCGAGCGTGTACGCGCTGTCTCAGAACCCTGGCCTCGCGCGCGAGCGCCAGCAGGAAGTGTTGCGGAAGCTCGTGTCCTACGACTACCTCGGGCAGGACGCAGCACAGCACATTCTGGGAAACCTGCGCGCGCTGGCCGCATGACGCGCCGTCCCATCGATCCGCTCGCGCCGAACACCGCGTCAGAGCGGTGCACGCCTTGCATGCAGGTTCTGTAGTCGTCGTAGCGCCGACGGGTTCGCCCGCACGGACGACGGGGGCTTTGGTAGGATAAGCCGCATGAAACGATTCAAAACCACCGTTGCAGCCGCCCTGACCGCCGTCGCCCTGCTGGGATCGCTCGGCTTCATGGCGGCATGCGGCCCCGAAGATGCAGCGGAGCCCGCGGCGCAGGCATACGTGAGCCCCTACGATTGGAGCGGACTCGAACGTTCGGGCGACCGCCTGGCTTTCCGCGAGAACGGCGAGGTGCGCTCCCAGTTTGGCGTGGACGTGTCCGACCATCAAGGCGCCATCGACTGGAGCGCTGTGGCGAGCGACGGCGTGGACTTCGCCTTCGTGCGCGTGGGCAACCGCGGCTACACCGAGGGCGCGCTGTACGCCGATGCCCGATACGCCGAGAATATCGACAATGCGACGAGCGCGGGCCTCGATGTGGGCGCGTACTTCTTCTCGCAAGCCGTCACCGTCGAGGAGGCGCGTGAAGAAGCCGAGTTCGTGCTGCGGCTGCTTGCCGGCCGTTACCTGGCGCTGCCCGTGGCGTACGACCACGAGCCCGTCGCCGACGGCGCGGGCCGTGCGAACAACATGGACCGCGAAACGCTCACCGCGTGCGCGCGGGCGTTCTGCGAGCGTCTCGAGCAGGGCGGCTACGGGACGATGATCTACGGCAACAGCGGCGACATGGCGCGCTACGACCGCGCCGATCTGGGCGGACGTCCCGTCTGGTTCGCCGAGTACGACGCCGCCCAGCCGCACGCGCAGTTCGACTTCGCCATCTGGCAGTACACCAACGGCGGCTCCGTGGCAGGCATCGACACCGCCGTCGACCTCAACCTGCTGCTGCCGCCCGCGAAGTAAAACCCGCCCTTGGCACGTTCATCGGTTCGTGATACACTGGCCGTTACTTTTCGCTCGAAATCATGAGGAGCATGCTCGATGGCTGGTCGCCTTTTCCGCTAAATCGCTCAGTCGATTTGCGATTCATCCCTGCGCCGCGCGTTCGCGCAACGCATAGTTGCCGCTTCGGCGGCCTTCTTCCATCTAGAATTGGTAGCGCAACCGCGTTCGCTACCTCACACTGACGTTCATCCGACCATCTCGTTCTATAGGAGCTATCCATGACTGCATCGACCGCGCCCCTGAGCGCAGCCGGTCGCGAGCTGCCGAAGCGCTGGCTTGCGATCATCGCCACCATCTGGGGCGGACAAGCCGCTTCTATGATCACCAGCTACGCCGCGGGATACGCCGTGGTGTGGTACATCACCGAGACTACGGGCAGCGCCATCATGCTGGCCGCGGCCGCCATCTGCGCGTATCTGCCGCAAGGACTGCTGTCACCCTTCGGCGGCGTCATCGCCGACAAGCACAACCGCAAGACGGTCATGATCGTGGCCGACCTCTCGGTGGGCATCGTGTCGCTGGGGCTGGGCATCGTCATCCTGTTCGGGCAGGTATCGTTTCCGCTGCTCATGATCCTCGTCATCGTGCGCAGCATCGGACAGGCCTTCCACGGCCCCGCCATGATGGCCGCCATGCCGCTGCTCGTGCCCGAGAAGCACCTGCTGCGCATCAACACGCTCGACCAGCTGCTCATGTCCGTCGCGTCCATCGGCGCCCCCGCGTTCGGCATCTTCCTGTACACCACCATCGGGTTCCACTCCGTGATGTTCCTCGACTTCGCCGGAGCACTCGTGGCCGTGGCGGGGCTTGCGCTGGCGAAGATCCCCACCGTCGCCGATGAGACCGCCGAGAACCAGCACGTGCTGGCGAACCTTCGCGACGGCTGGAAAGCGCTGTCGGCAACCCGCGGGCTCGTCATCCTCATCGCCGGCATCACCATCGGCATGATGGCGTTCGCCCCGCTGGGCGCCATCTTCCCGCTTATGACGTACGACCACTTCGGCGGTGACGGCTACATGGCGTCCGTCGTGGAAGCCGCGTTCGGCGTAGGGATGATCGCGGGGTCCATCGTGCTCATGGCCTGGGGCGGCGGCAAGCGCCTGGCCGGACTCATCGCGGTGGCCTCCCTCATCGTGGGTGTCACCACCACGGCGTGCGGATTCCTCGCCCCCACCATGTTCTGGGCGTTCGTTGCGTTGTGCGCCGTCATGGCGCTGGCATGCTCCTGGTTCAACGGACCGCTGATCACGCTCATCCAGCGCAACGTGCCCGAGGAGAAGACGGGCCGCGCGCTGGGCCTGGCCATGGCCGCCATGGGACTGGCCTCCCCCGTGGGCATCGCCATCGGCGGCGTGGCCGCCGAAGCTATGGGCGTAGCAGCGTTTTTCGTGGCGGACGGCCTCGTATGCATTGCGCTGGGACTGACCGTGTACCTGTTCAAGAGCGTGCGCGCCCTCGATCATGACGAGCCGCACGTCCTGCGCGACAGCGCGGCCGAGGCGAACGCGGAGATCGGAACAGTCTCGGAAGAGGGCTAGCGGCTCTCTTTTGCTCGAGACATCGAAACGGGGGCTGTCCGACACTGTCGAGCAGCCCCCGTTTTCGCCGAGTTAGGGAGGGTTGGCGTTTGGTGCAGCTTTACGGCTTCATGCCGGAACCGCCCTGCACCATGATGGTGTCGCCCGTTACGAACGAGGCATCGGGACTGGCCAGGAACACGCACACGCGTCCTACGTCCTTCTCCGCGTCGCCGAAGCGTCCGAGCGGGATCGCCTTCACGTTCTTCTCGTACATCTCGGGCTCGCGCTCGCGCCATTCCTCGAGCGCCTTCGTCATGACGATAGGGCATACGATGTTCACGTTGATGTTGTCGGGGCCCCACTCCGATGCGGCCACGCGGCTCATGCCTCGGATGCCCTCTTTCGCCGCAGCGTAGGAGCTCTGTCCTGGATTGCCGCCGATGCCCGCGCCGGAAGCGAAGTTGATGACGGATCCCGCCGTCTCCTTCAGGTAAGGGTAGGCATGCTTCATGTAGAAGAACGTCGCGTACAGGCCGGATCGAACCGCCAGGTCGAAGTCCTCCTCCGAATGCTGCACCAGCGTCAATCCCGACGCCGACGCCTGCGCGTTGTTGATCAGGACGTCGATGCGCCCGCCGAAGTGCTCGGCGCCCGCTTCGACCGCCGCACGCACCTCCTCTTCCACCGATCCGTTCGCGAGAATCGTGAACACTTCGGAGCCGAAATCGCGCTCAAGCTCCTCCTTCGCCGCTTCCAGACCGCCGGGGAACAGGTCGGTGAGGATGAACTTCGCACCCTCGGTGGCGAATGCGCGCTCGATACCCCGAGCGATACCGCCGCCACCGCCGGTGATCAGCACCACCTTGTCCTTCAAGCCCATGTCCATGCTTTCTCCTTCGATTCGCCTGCACAGCCTGCCCCGTATGGTACCGTGGCGCGCATGCAGGCATGCTATCGCGCCCTGAGAACTCAAAGACGTGTTCGGCCAGCGGCTTTTCCACCCGAAGCGATCGCGTCGAGCGGCGCGCTTCACGCGACGAGCGGCCTCTCGGGCAACCTCACGACCTTCGGGCGCTGCCGTATGCGGCGTTCTTTCGATTGCCGTACGCGCTACCTTTGCGGGCGTTCTTCTTGAGGTCCTTCAACACGTCGTCCTCGCTGCCGCCCTCCACCTGGACGCGCAGCTTGACCACCTGGTCGCGCAGGCGGGCGGCTTCCTCGAAGTCCATGCTTTGGGACGCGGAGGCCATGTCGTCCTCCATCGACTGGATGATGCGCAGCACCTCTTCGCGCGACAGCTCGGCAAGCTCCTTGTTCACCTGCTCGGCCGTGGTGCCGCCCATCTCGTCGGTGACGTAGCTCATGATGTCGTTGATGGCCTTACGGATGGTCTGCGGCTCGATGCCGTGCTCCTCGTTATACTTCATCTGGATGGCGCGGCGGCGCTTCGTCTCATCGATGGCCAGCGCCATGGAATCCGTCATCTTGTCGGCGTACATGATCACTTGACCCGAAACGTTTCGCGCCGCACGCCCGATGGTCTGGATGAGCGAGCGGTGGTTGCGCAGGAAACCTTCCTTGTCGGCATCCAAGATGGCAACGAGCGATACCTCCGGCAGGTCCAGGCCCTCGCGCAAAAGGTTGATGCCCACCAGCACGTCGAACTCGCCGCGGCGCAGATCGCGCAGGATCTCGACGCGCTCGAGCGTGGCGATGTCGGAGTGCATGTAGCGAGCCTTCACTCCCTGGTCCAGCAGGTGATCCGTCAAGTCCTCGGCCATCTTCTTCGTCAGCGTGGTGATGAGCACGCGCTCATCGCGCGCAGCGCGCTCCTTCGACTCGTCGATGATGTCGTCGATCTGCGATGCCGAGCCGCGCACGATGATCTCGGGATCCAGCAGGCCGGTGGGGCGGATAATCTGCTCCACCTGCTGCTGCGACACCTTCTGCTCGTAGTCGCCCGGCGTGGCCGACACGTACACGAACTGCGGGATGCGATCCTCGAACTCGTCGAAGCGCAGCGGACGGTTGTCCAGGCAGCTGGGCAGACGGAAGCCGTGCTCGGCCAATGTGATCTTGCGCGAGCGATCGCCCTCGTGCATGCCGCGGATCTGCGGAACCGTCACGTGGCTCTCGTCGATGATGCAGAAGAAGTCTTTCGGGAAATAGTCGATCAGCGTGTAGGGCGGCTCTCCCGGCTCGCGTCCGTCCATGTGGCGCGAGTAATTCTCGATGCCCGAGCAGAAGTTCATCGTCTCCAGCATCTCGAGGTCGTAGTTCACGCGCATCTCGAGGCGCTGCGCCTCCAGCAGCTTGCCTTCCTCCTTGAACTGCTGCAAGCGCTCGCGCAGTTCGTCGCGGATGGTGCCCAGCGCGCGATCCATCTTCGGACGCGCGGTCACGTAGTGGGAGGCCGGCCAGATAGGCAGAGCCTCGAACTCGCTCAGCACTTCGCCCGTCACGTTGTCGATCTCGGTGATGGACTCGATCTCGTCGCCCCAGAACTCGATGCGGATCGGATGGTCGGCGTAAGGCGGGAACACATCGAGCGCATCGCCGCGCACGCGGAACGTGCCGCGCTTCTGCTCGTAGTCGTTGCGGTCGTACTGGATATCGATGAGCTCATGGATGACCTGGTCGCGATCCATGTCCTTCTGCTTGTCCACGAACACGGCCATGCCGGCGTAGTCCATCGGGCTGCCAATGCCGTAGATGCACGACACCGACGCCACCACGATGCAGTCGCGCCGCGACAGCAAAGCCGACGTGGCCGCATGGCGCAGCTTCTCCACCTCTTCGTTGATGGACGCGTCCTTCTCGATGAACGTGTCCGACGAGGGCACGTACGCCTCGGGCTGGTAGTAATCGTAGTACGACACGAAGTACACCACGGCGTTGTCGGGAAAGAACTCCTTCAGCTCGCTGGCCAGCTGCGCCGCCAGCGTCTTGTTCGGAGCCATGACCAGCGTGGGCTTCTGCACGGCCTCGATGACCTTTGCCATGGTGAACGTCTTGCCGGAACCGGTGACGCCCAGCAGGTTCTGATAGCGCAAGCCCTCCTTGACGCCGGTCGCCAGCTTCTCGATGGCCTGCGGCTGATCGCCCGCCGGCTCGTACGGAGACACCGCTTTGAACGGCGTGGAGGCAAGACGAACCTCGGGCAGCTTGCCCTCCATCTCGATGCCTTCGATATTGGAAAGATGAGCCATGCTGCTCCTTCCGAACAACAGCGGAGCACCGACGCGTCGGAGCCGCGCAACGTAAAACTTCGCAGGAGATCCAGTGTATCACAGCATCTGTAACATGAACAGATGTTCGTTAGTAAACGGTTACGAAGCGGAGGGCAACGCACGCCCCGAGCCTAGCTCTCCGCCCTCCAACCCGTCGGCTGCGCTCGACCGAAGCAGCAGCGAGAGCTGCTCTCGCGCCGCCCGGTTCAAATTGCTGCCCGAACGAGCTTTAAAGGAGTCGAATTCGACCCCTTTAAAGCTTGGATTGTACAGGGTTTCCCAAAGACCCAGATATTCGATAACATCGTGAGTCCTCATCCAATTCTTTATCACATCTTTCGGCGTGGGGCTTTTATAGCGCGCAATATCGGTAAGCGAAACGTAATCAGCATAGGCGTCGCCTTTACAAAACGTCACTTCGATACCTTGCGCGTTGATCGTCGCACGATCAGACATACGGCATACACCTCTCTTTATCTGTTCCGATGATCTGAGAGGATCCTGCGGATCTTGCAAGCATGGTACGGGCGGCGCGGAACATCCGCCGCCTCTATGGGCATCCGGCCGAGCACGCAGACCGGCAAGCACTTGCACTGGTTCTTTTATGATGCTAGCATCATATCACAGATTTACAAACATATGTTCGTAAATTTTCAGTATTGTAGCGAGTTCGATAACCGCGACAGCCACACGGCAATGGTATACTCTGACGCCGTCGCTCACGCATACGGAGCGCGCACCCGTTCGATAGCAGAAGGATCGACCGTGACCAACGCCTTGAAGAACATACCCGGCCTGGCTGTATGCCTCGCCCTCGCATTGCCGTGCTGGTTCATCGGGCAGCAGTTCCCCATCATCGGCGGGCCCGTGTTCGCCATCCTGGCCGGCATGGCCATCGCCGTGTTCTGGAAGCAGCCCGCGCGCGGCCGCGTGCAGACCGGCATCGCGTTCACCGGCAAGAAGGTGTTGCAGGCCGCCGTCGTGCTGCTGGGCTTCGGGTTGAACCTCGCGCAGATCGCCCAGGTGGGCATGATGTCGCTGCCCATCATCGGCTCAACCATCGCCACTGCGCTGATCGTGGCGTTTTTGCTGCACAAAGTGCTGCGCATGCCCTCGGAGATCTCGACGCTCATCGGCGTGGGCTCGTCCATCTGCGGCGGTTCGGCCATCGCGGCCACCGCGCCTGTCATCAAGGCGCACGACAAGGACGTTGCCCAGGCCATCTCGGTCATCTTCCTGTTCAACGTGCTGGCCGCCCTTATCTTCCCATCGCTGGGCAACGCGCTGGGCATGACCAACGAAGGCTTCGGCCTGTTCGCCGGCACCGCCGTGAACGACACCTCGTCGGTGACGGCAGCCGCCGCGGCATGGGACGGCATGCATCCCGGCTCGAACGCGCTCGACCAGGCCACTATCGTGAAGCTCACCCGCACGCTGGCCATCATCCCCATCACGCTGGTGCTGGGCATTTGGGTGGCGCGTCGCGAAAGCCGCGACCCCATCGCGCTCGAAGCGCAGGGGCACAGCGTGGTGAAGCCCGCAGGCAAGCTGGGAGGTTTCAGCCTGCGTCGCGCGCTGCCCGTGTTCATCCTGCTGTTCCTGGCCGCGTCCGTCATCACCACGATAGCAGTGTCCGCCGGCATCGACGCGGCCGTGTTCGAGCCGCTCAAAACGCTGTCGAAGTTCTTCATCGTCATGGCCATGGCCGCCATCGGCCTGAACACCGACATCGTGCATCTCGTGAAGTCGGGCGGCAAGCCCATCCTCATGGGCCTCTGCTGCTGGGTGGCCATCGCCGCCGTCAGCCTGGGAATGCAGCACGTCCTGGGATTGTGGTAGCGGCCACCGCTGACGCCGCACGGGATCCTTCGACTCCGGCGCTTCGCGCCTCCGCTCAGGATGACAACGCCCCCAACAACCAAAACAGGCTCCGGCCAAGAACCGAAGCCCGCAGCTTTACCAGGGACGGGTCGTGGGCGAGGGGTCTGATACGAGTTCCGCACGAGCCGAACAGCCCAGCGGGCTGTTCGTGCGAGCAGGACTGTCTGAGTTGCAGACCCCTCGCCCACGACCCGTCCCCGCAGGTTGAACGCGAGGACCTACAGGTCCTTGGAATACTCTCCCCACCAGGCCAGCACCTTGTTGCGCATCTCCTCGGGAGTACCGTCGTTGTTGAACACCACGTCGGACGCCTCGATGCGATCCGCGTCGGTGATCTGCTGGGCGATGCGACGACGCACGTCGGTCTCGTCCCAACCGCTCTTCACCGCACGCTCGATACGCAGGTCGATGGGCGCGAGGACGGCGATCACCACGTCGGCGTCGTAAGCGAGCGACGTCTGGCGGTTCTTGAACACCGAATGCTCCACCACGACGGCCTTGTGGCCTTCAGCCTCCAGCTCGGCCACGCGGTCGGTGAACGCCTCTTCGATGCGCGGCAGCGTGATGCGGTTGAGCTTGCGCGTCTCGGCCGGACTCACGAACGCCTTGGCAGCCAGCGCGCGGCGGTCGATCTCGCCGTCGGCTCCCAGGATGTCCTCGCCGAACGTTTCCACGAGCTCGGACTTCACCGTGTCCCACAGAAGGACGTCGTGGCCCACTTGGTCGAGATCGATGTTCGGCAAACCTTGCTCGACCAGCGCCTTGCGGGCCGTGGACTTGCCGGCTCCCATGCCGCCGATGATGAACAGCTTCTTCATGCGTGCATTACCTCCTCAATCATGCCGCCTCCCAATACGGTGTCGCCGTCGTAGAGAACGGCGTATTGGCCCGGCGCCGTGGTTGGCTGCGGACTCCGCAGCGCGAGCGATACGCGCTGGTCGTCTTCCGGCTCTATGATACACGCACACGGACGGCTCCGGTAGCGTAGTTTCACCATCGCGCCGTACGATTCGCCGAGCGATTCGAACGCTTGCCAGTTCATGTCGCCCACCACGACGGAGCCGATGAGCGTCTCGTCGGCAAAACCCACCACGAGTTCGCGGGTTTCGACGCGCTTCTCCACCACGTAGTACGGCTCGGGGCCTGCCACGCCGATGCCCTTGCGCTGCCCCACCGTGTAGTTCGCCAGCCCCTCGTGGCAGCCGAGCACATTCCCCATGCGATCCACAATGTCCCCAGGCGCGTCTTCCACGCCACGCGCGCGCAGAAACGGACGGTAGTCGCCCTCGATGAAGCAGTTGTCTTGGCTTTCGGCCTTCTCGGCCACGACCAGGCCCAGATCGGCCGCGATCACACGCACCTCCGCCTTCGTCATGGCCCCCAGCGGCAACACGAGGCGCGCCAGCTGCTCCTGGCTCAACAGCGAAAGCATGTAGCTTTGATCCTTGCGCGCGTCCAGGGCTCGCTTCACCACGAAGCGCCCCGAATCGGACAGACGGGCAATGCGCGCGTAGTGGCCCGTGGCGATGCGGTCGCACCCCAGTTCGTCGGCTACCCGCACGAGCGCGGGCATCTTGCACCGCGCGTTGCAACCCACGCACGGACTAGGCGTGAGGCCCGCCGCGTACGACGAGACGAACGGCTCCACCACGCAGCGTTCGAACTCGCCCACGCACTCCGGCGTCTCGTGGCGAATGCCCAACTGGGAGCACACGGCCGCCGCATCGGCCGCCGCGCGCTCGGTGGCAGCGTTGTCGCGAAAGCGGCACGTGACGCCCACCACCTCGTACCCGGCGCGCATGAGCAGCGCCGCAGAAACCGCGCTGTCCACCCCGCCGCTCATTCCGAGCGCAATGCGCCCGCTCGCATTCATTTCCGGCACTCCTCCTGTCGCCCCGATGCGCTCATCGGGAAATCGCGTCTTTCCGCGATTATCCCACGGCGATAGAAGATCGAGTAGACGATCCGACCTCTTAACACACGATCGCCGAAGCCTTGCTTCAGCGCTTCGTTGAATGGCGTATGAAGAATCTCTCGCTCTCTTTATGTTGCGGACGAGATGTAGAAACATTGTTATACTGGCAATTCGCGCCCGAGGGGCGCGAAGAATCGAAGGGAGGGCAAGGCTCGCATGTCGGGGACGAAATCACGCTATATTCCCGCACTCGACGGACTGCGCGCGTTCGCCGTCCTCGCCGTTATCGCCTACCATCTTGGGATGCAATGGGCTCCTGGAGGCCTGTTGGGCGTCACGGTGTTCTTCGTACTGTCGGGCTATCTCATAACCAGCCTGCTGCTCATCGAGTGGGACAACACCGAAACCATCAACCTGCCGCAATTCTGGCTGCGACGCGTGCGACGGCTCATGCCGGCCATCGTGCTGATCATCGTATGCACCGCCGCACTCTGCGCCTTGTTCGACCACAGCCTGCTCACGAAGCTGCGCGACGACATGTGGGCCGCGCTGCTCTGGGTGACGAACTGGTGGTACATCTTCCAAGATGCTTCTTATTTCGACGCGCTGGGCGCTCCCTCGCCGCTCACCCACTTCTGGTCGCTCGCCATCGAAGAGCAGTTCTACCTCGTCTGGCCGGTCGTGTTGCTGGTCGCCCACAAAACGGGCGTGAAGCGCACCACTATGCGCAATGCCACGCTGATCGTCGCCCTCTTGTCGGCGCTGGAGATGGCGCTGCTGTACAACCCGCTGGACGACCCGAGCCGCGTGTACTACGGCACCGACACCCGCGCGTTCTCGCTGCTTATCGGCGCATGGCTGGCGTTCGTGTGGCCCTCGCACATGCTGGGAGCCCAGAAGAGCGTGCACCTTACGAAGCAGGTGCGCAACGTCCTGGACGGCGTGGGAATCGTCGCGCTCGTCGCCCTGCTGGGCCTCATCGTGTTCGTGGACGGCTTCTCGCCGTTCCTCTACCGCGGCGGCATCCTGCTGGCCTCCGTGCTCACCGCCGTCGTCATCGCGGTGATGGTGCATCCTGCGAGCCTGCTCGGGCGCTTCGCCGGAACGAAGCCGCTTGTATGGATAGGCCTGCGTTCGTACGGCATCTACTTGTGGCACTACCCGCTGTTCCTGCTCATGAACCCGCGCAACTTCACGGGCGAGACGCCGTGGTGGATGTATCTCGTGCAGGTGGCCGTCGTGTTCGCCTGCGCCGCGTTCTCGTACCGCTTCGTGGAGAACCCCTTGCGCAAGGGGGCCATCGGAGCGTTCGTGAAAGGCGTGCGCTCGAAAGAAATCGATCCGCCCGCATGGCTCAAGCACCACGTCGTTCCCGTCCTAGCGGGGTCGGCCGTGACCATCGTGGCCGTGATCGGCCTTATCGTGGTGCCTCCCATCTCCGCCATCGGCGCCGCCGACCTGCTGAAGGACGAGCAGGCCCACACCTCGCAGATGCCCGAGCTGCCCGTCGACGACGCAGCGGCCGGGTCGCCCAAGCTCGACGTGCTTATGATCGGCGACTCGGTCTCGGTGCGCGCCATCCCCCAGTTCGAAGAGACGTTCCCCTACGGCGCGATCGACGCCGCCGTGAACCGCCAGCTGTACGCCGGCCAGGAGACGTTCGACTACTATAACGACCAGGATATCGTGGGAGGCGTGGTGGTGTTCGCCCTCGGCACGAACGGAGCGGCCACCGACGAGCAGATCGACGAACTCGTGGCAGCGGCCGGGCCCGGCCGCCAGGTGTTCTTCGTGAACACCCGCAGCCCGCAATCGTGGGTGGGCCAGACCAACGGCGCCATGTTCGACGCGGTCGACCGCCACGACAACGTACACGTGATCGACTGGTACACCGCCAGCGCCGGCCACGACGAGTACTTCGACGGAGACGGCACCCATCTCACCGAGGAGGGCGCGCGAGCCTACATAGGCCTCGTCCACGATGCCGTCGCACCGCTGCTGCCCGTCCACGCCGAAAGCGACGAAGCCGCTGTGGTCAAGTCGCCGCTCGAACTGGCTGCCGACAACGCGAAGAAAGCCTCCTCCGACACCGTGCGCGCGCTCGCCGCGAACGCGGCGAACAATCTAAAGCCCCGAGAGTAACCCTCGCCGCCAGCCTGAAGCATCTTCGAAAGGCGCTTATACCCTTCCCGTTTCGTAATCGGACTTGTACAATGCGAAAGCGGCAATGTACAAACGATGGGAATCCTGCTACGCAGGTCCACGCGAACAACGAGGGGGTTTCTACATGCTAGACAAGTTCTTCAAGATATCCGAGCGAGGCAGCACTGTCTCCAACGAAGTCATTGGCGGCCTTACGACGTTTCTCGCCATGGCGTACATCATCGCGGTGAATCCGGCGATGATGGAGGCGGCGGGAATCCCGTTCAACGCCGCACTGACCGCGACCTGTTTCGGCGCCGCCATCATGACGGTCGCGATGGGCCTGTTCGCGAACCGTCCCATCGCGCTCGCCTCCGGGATGGGCATCAACGCCATCGTCGCCTATTCGCTGTGCCTCGGCCTCGGCGTGGACTGGCGCGTGGCCATGGCCGTCGTGTTCCTGGAAGGCATCCTCATCTTGCTGCTGGTGCTTTGCGGCTTGCGTAAAGCCGTCATGGATGCCATCCCCGTATCTCTCAGACGCGCCATCGGCATCGGCATCGGTTTGTTCATCGCATTCATCGGGCTGAAGGGCGGTGGATTCATCGCCGCCGACGAATCCACGTTCCTTGCGCTGGGCGATCTCACCAGCCCGACCGCCATTGTGGCCGCCATCTCCATCATCGTGGCCGTGGTGCTCACCGCCGTCAATCTCAAAGGCGCCCTGCTGATCTCCATCGTGGCGGCCACTATCATCGGCATTCCGATGGGCGTGACTCCACCTGTCACCGACTTCTCGTTCGCGCCCGACTTCTCCGCATTCGCAGCTCCGTTCCAAGTCACGCCCGAGGGCACGCTGGCCATCGCACAGGTCATCGTGCAGCCCGTGCTACTGCTGTTCGTATTCAGCCTGCTCATGAGCGACTTCTTCGACACCATGGGAACCGTGGTGGCCGTAGGCAGCCGCGCTGGCTTCGTGGACAAGAAAGGCGATGTCGAAGACGTGCAGCCTATCCTCATCGTGGATTCGGCCGCGGCGGCAGCCGGCGGCTTCATCGGAGCGAGCTCCATCACGTCGTTCGTGGAATCCGTCTCCGGCGCGGCAGCCGGTGCCCGCACCGGCCTGTCGAACATCGTCATCGGCATCGCGTTCGTGGCTTGCGCGTTCCTCGCGCCGGTTATCGGCATGGTAACCAGCTCGGCCACCTGCGGAGCCCTTGTGGTGGTGGGATACCTCATGATGACCGAGATCGGCGAAATCGATTGGAGCGACATCGCTTCTGCATTCCCGGCATTCCTTACCATCGTGGGCATCCCCATGACGTACTCCATCGCCAACGGCATCGGCTTGGGCTTCATCTCCTACTGCATCATCAAGGTTGCCCAAGGCAAGTTCCGCGACGTGAAGCCCCTTATGTGGGTAGCCGCCCTAGCGTTTTTGGCTTCGTTCATCTTCGCATAGAAGCGTCTGCGTTCAGAAAAGAGCCGGCACTTGCGTCGTCGGCTCCAATAGCAAAAGAAGGCCGGTCTTGCGACCGGCCTTCATATACGCGTTATGGACGCTTAGGCTATTCGGCAGCCTCGGGAGCGGCGGCTTCCTCGGCGGGAGCGTCAGCCTTCTCGGCCTTCTTCTTGGCCGGCTTCTCCTCAACCTGGATGGACTCGTCCACTTCGATCTCGAAGCCCAGGTCGGCCGCGGCGGCCTTCATGGACAGGGAGATGCGGCGACGCTCGGGGTTGATCTCCATGACCTTCACCTTCACCTCGTCGCCGGCCTTCACGACCTGAGCCGGGGTGTCGATGTGGCGCATGGCCATCTCGGAGATGTGCACCAGACCCTCGATGGACTGGCCCAGCTCGATGAACGCGCCGAACGGCACGATCTTCGTCACCTTGCCGTCGACGATGGTGCCCACCGGGTAGCTCTCGACGAGCTTGACCCACGGATCCTCCGTCGTCTGCTTGAGGCCGAGCGAGATGCGCTCGCGCTGCAGATCGACGTCCAGAACCTCGACCTCCACCTCGTCGCCGACCTTGACGACCTCGGAGGGATGGTTGACGTGGTTCCAGGACAGCTCGGAGATGTGCACGAGGCCATCGATGCCGCCGAGGTCGACGAACGCGCCGAAGTCGACGATCGAGGAAACGGTGCCCTTGAGGCGCATGCCCTTCGACAGCTTCGCGAGGATCTCGGCGCGCTCGTTCTTGCGGCCTTCCTCAAGCAGCACGCGGCGGGACAGCACGACGTTGTTGCGGTTGCGGTCCATCTCGATGACGCGGGCTTCGATCTCGGTGCCCAGGTACATGTCGAGATCCTTGACACGACGAAGGTCGACCAGCGATGCCGGCAGGAAGCCGCGCAGGCCGATATCGAGGATGAGGCCGCCCTTGACGACTTCGATAACCTCGCCCGTGACCACTTCGCCGGCCTTGAACTTCTCTTCGACGCGAATCCAAGCACGCTCGTACTCGGCACGCTTCTTGGAGAGGATCAGGCGGCCGTCCTTGTCTTCCTTCTGGAGAACGAGGGCTTCGATCTTCTCGCCCAGCTCCACGATGTCGGACGGATCGGCATCCTTGCGGATGGACAGCTCGCGCGACGGGATGACGCCCTCGCTCTTGAAGCCGATGTCGACGAGCACCTCGTCGTGCTCGATCTTGACGACCGTGCCGTCGACCAGGTCGCCCTCGTCGAACTCGGTCAGCGTGCCGTCGATCATCGCATTCATCTGCTCGTCGGAGATGTCCTCGAAGTCGATGACGGACGTGTTTTTGATGTCGGTCAAAACGGACCCCTTTCAATTCTTTCTAATCGGGGACCCTTCGTCATGATTACTTGCTACTTTACCATGTTCGCTTGTGCAAGAAACTTGCCCGTGCAGCGGTGTAACAAACATGTCTCGGGGGCCTACATTACCGTATGCTTACAGCTTCCGTGCTATAAGCCATAGTAGTATAGCACAGCGGCACCCGGCCGCTGTGCTCATTTTAACGAACCCTCACGATAATTTCGACTCTCTCCGCACGGCAGAAAAGGCTCGATCAGTTCTCGGCACTGGCCTTGCAGTGGGCGCACACACCGTCGAAAATGATCTCGTGATGCTCGATGGTGAAGCCGTGCGCATCGGAAACCTGCGATACGATATCGTCCTGATAGGGCATGTCGATGTCGAACACGCCGCCGCATATGCGGCACTTCGCATGGTAGTGCGGCTTGTTGAGGAAATCGTAGCGGTCGGCGCCGTTGGGAACTTCAACCCGCAGCACCTCCCCGCGGTTCGCCAGCACGCCGAGGTTGCGGTACACCGTGGCACGCGAAATATTGGGGTGGCGCGCGCGCACCACCTCGTACACGTCTGCCGAGGTGGGATGGTTATGCAGTGATTGCACCGCCTCCAAGACGAGCGCTCTCTGAATAGTGTTGCGCGTCGTGGCGCGCTCTGCTTTTTCCGTAGCCATAATAGTCCTGCCGTTCGCATGTCTAACCCATACTATTGATTAATTAGGATTATATATCATTAGTATGGAAAGACAAGCACACATCACGAACGGCCGCCGCGTTCCCGCGAACGTCCACAAACCGGCCCGATTCGGCCGATTGCCCGGCGCTTGCGATGCGCTCGCCAGAAACGGCCGGTTCGGCTACGCGGGATCACGAAAACCACTGCCGTGAAGGGGATCCCGGCCCTGAGGCGCCGAGAAGCGACGGGCGGCCAGCAGGCCGCCCCTACGGAGCCGTCACGCATTGCGACGTAGGGGCGGTCAGCCCCGCATCTTCTACACGGCATCCTCTCCGGTTTCCCCGGTGCGGATGCGCACGACGTCTTCCACGGGGAAGACGAATATCTTGCCGTCGCCCACTTCCCCGGTTCGCGCAGTAGCGCGGATGAGGTCGACGAGCGGGCCCACCTCGCCGTCGTCCACCACCAGTTCGAACTTCACCTTCGGGATCATGTTCAGCATGACCTCGGTGCCACGGTAGTACTCCTTCCACCCGTGCTGCTTGCCGCAGCCCTGCACCTGCGAGATGGTCATGCCCGACACCTGCGCGGCGAACAGCGCTTCCTTGAGCGGCTCCAGCTTCTCGGGCCGCACGATGGCCGTGATCTTCTTCATAGTCGCACTCCTTCTTTAGTCGAGGCCCACGTAGGCCGGGTACGCGCTCTCGCCGTGCGCGGCCACGTCGAGGCCTTGCGCTTCCTCGGCCTCGCTCACGCGCAGGCTGCCCTTGAAGCACGCCTTCACGGCGAAGCCCAGCACCACGTCGAGCACGCCCACGAACACCACGGTCACGAGGATGCCCAGCACCTGAGCGCCCAGCAGCGTGGGATCTCCCGTGTAGACGAGGCCGCCGAAGTCGGTCCACGACAGCTCCGGCACGCAGAACAAGCCGGTCAGCACGCCGCCCGTGACGCCGCCGATCGCATGGATGCCGAAGGCGTCGAGCGCGTCGTCGTAGCCGAGCTTCCGCTTGAGGAACGACACGGCGAAGTAGCACACGGGCGACACGACGAGGCCCATGACCACCGCGGCCCACGGCTCCACGAATCCCGCCGCCGGCGTGATGACCACGAGGCCGGCCACCAGCCCCGTCGCCGCGCCCACGAGCGTGGGCTTGCCCGCGCGCGCACGCTCGATGAGCATCCACGACACGAGCCCTGCGCCCGACGCCACCACGGTGTTCACGAGCGCAAGCGCCGCCACGCCGTCGGGGGCGAACTCGGAGCCCGCATTGAAGCCGAACCAGCCGAACCACAAAAGCGTGGCGCCCAACGCGACGAACGGCACGTTGTGTGGACGGTAGCTCACCAGGCCGAACCCGCGCCGCTTGCCTGCAATCAGGCAAAGGATGAGGCCCGTGAGGCCGGACGAGATGTGCACCACGTCGCCGCCCGCGAAATCGAGGGCCCCGATGGTGTCGCCCACGAGGCTGCCCTCGCCGCCCCATACCATGTGCGCGAGCGGCGGGTACACCACCACGGTCCACACGGCCACGAACGCGCACACCGCGCCGAACTTCACGCGACCGGCCACCGCACCCGTGATGATGGCCGTGGTGATCATGCAGAACGCCAGCTGAAACACCACGTCGGCCATCGCGGGATACGCGCCGTGACTCAGCGCTTCGGGCGCCTCGCTCGTTATGTCGATCACGAGCCCTTGCAGGCCTATCTGATCGAAGCCCCCGAAGAACGGTATCGAGCCGTCGCCACCGTACGCGAACGACCAGCCGCACACCGTCCACGTGATGCCGACGATGCCGAGCACCGCAAACGACATGATCATCGTGCTCACGACGTTCTTACGGCGGCTCAAGCCCCCGTAGAAGAACGCCAGACCCGGCGTCATCAGCAGGACGAGCATCGCGCAAACGATCATGAAGCCCGTCGACCCTGTGTCAAACATATGCATCTACCTCCTTGGAAATCGCGCGTCGCATCGGTTACGCTTCGATGATCCCACGCTTTGACCTGGTGTTGAGTCACAGCTGCCACTGTTAACACGCCGGGAAACGTCTTGTAACAAACACGAAGCGGCCGCGTTACAATAAGGAAACACGCACCACCGCCCCACCCGCGAAAGGTTGCCTTCCATGAGCATCGCATTCGACGCCGTTCGAACCGCCGACGATAGACAGCGCCTCGCCGCGCTGGCCGACGAGATCTGGCACGAGTACTGGCCCGCCCTCATCGGCGACGCGCAAACCGACTACATGGTGGAGAACTTCCAAAGCCTCGGCGCCATCGAGCGCGACCTGCGCGAGCACGCCTACGAGTACTGGTTCCTGCGCGCCGAGGACGACGGGCGCATCGTGGGGTACACGGGGGGCCGCGCGGAGCCCGAGACGAACCGCTACTTCATCTCGAAGGTGTACCTGCAGGCCGAGGAACGCGGCAAGGGCTTCGCCTCGCAGGCCATCGCCTTCTACGAGCGGCTGTGCCACGAGCGCGGCCTCGAGGCGATGTACCTCACGGTGAACAAACACAACGACCTTGGTATTCGCGCCTATCTCGGCAAGGGATTCGAAACCATCGACGCTGTGGAAACCGACATCGGCAACGGCTTCGTCATGGACGACTTCATCATGGAGAAACGGGTCGAGTAGCCCGAGAGGCCAAGTCGCCGACAGTCCTTGCGGAACCGTCGGCGACAAGGGTACTTATCTACGCCGCCGTCGAAAGCTTGTTGGCCTCGGCGACGGTCAGCCAGCCCTCCGGCACTTCGGCTTCGCTGTGGCACTGCGTGCAGTACATCACGGAAGCGCGGTGCGCCTTGTGGCACTCGCTGCACTCGATCTCGCCGTGCTGCGGCTGATGCGGGTTGAACTCCATGTCGCTCGTGGCCTTGATCAGGTCGTCGCGCGTCAGGTTGTGGCAGCTCTCGTTCAGGCAGAACTCGTCGGCGTCAACGCCGCGAGCCTCGGTCAGCATCTCCGTGTCGCGCTCTTCAAGCGGGTACACGTAGTTGCCGGTGACCCAGTTCATGCCCTCGGACATCTGCTCGCTCAGCGTCGGCACATGGCAGGCCATGCAGTCCTTGCCCTGAGCCTTGTGCGAGACGGCCAGCATCGCGTTCGTGTTGGCAACTTCGTTGCCCCACTTGTCGACGCCCGCCGTGCCTGCTTCCTGCTCGTACGTTTCCAAGTACTCGTCCATCGGCGTGTGGCAGATGGCGGCGCAGAAGCTCGGCTGCTCGTGCCAAACCCAGAAGCCGGCACCGGCTGCAATCAAGACAACCACGACAACGCCCACGACGATGGGCCACTTCCTCGTCCGGGGCGCGGGATCCCCGATCACCACAGGTTCCTCAGCCATGGCGCTCCCCTACTCCCACGGCTCGAGGGCGGCCACGTTCCGCCCGGCCTCGCGGCCCCAGACGACGGTGTTCGTGATGGACCAGCCGCAGCCGAAGTAGAAGGCACCCGAGACGTTACCCCCGATGATGCACCCGGCGCCGTACAGCCGTGGAATGGGGTTGCCGTCGAGGCCGATGATCTCGGCTTCCACGTTGGACTTCGCGCCGGCGAAGGTGCCCATAGGGCCGGGGCGCACGACATCGCAGTAGAACGGCGGCGTCGCGATGGGGGCCATGTTGGCCCTGCGGCCGAAGTCGGCATCCAAACCGGCCTCGCAGAAAGAGTTCCACCTCTCCACTTCGGAGGCGAGGGCGGTCGGATCGCAGCCGATAAACTCGGCGAGGCCATCAACCGAATCGGCCGAGAACGTAGTATCGCACGTGTCGGGCGTATGCCCTTTCATCTCGAAAAAAGGCGCCCCGGTCGCATCGTACACATAGAAGATATAACCCGTAGTCGGATCGTCGGGGGTGAAACCCTGCTTCCATGCAGCTTGCGCGCACTCGTGCACGACATAGCCCCACTCGGCATCGTCCTGGCAAAACCGTCTGCCGGTCTTGTCCACGAGGATGGCGTCTATGTTCGACGAGTCGTGGATATTGACGTCCTTGCCCAGGATCTCGCTCATACCCCAGTCGCTGATGCCGCCTACGTAGATAGAATCGTTCATGCACACGGCCTGCTGCATGCAAAGCTCAGCACCGATCTCGCGCAGCATCCGCACCCCGTCACCGGTATTCGAGTCCATATCGGGGTTGCCCGGAGCGAGCAGCCCTGCGCCTTCGAGCGTTAGGCCCCAGACGTTCTGCATGAGGCCCAGGTCCTTAGACATCTCAAGGTTGTTGTCCACCGAAGCGCACGCCATGACCACGCCTTTTCGCGCCTTGGCGAAGGAGCCGTCGGCCAGCTGCACGCCGATAACGGAGCCTTCGGCGTTCTTCAGGATGTGCGCCACCTCGCAGCCCATCTCGATTTCGATGTTCGACAGGCTTTCGGCGCGCTTTTTCAGCGTTGCCATATGGCCTTCCGTCGCACCGTAGGCATTGTGGTTGTACACCGAGCGCGGCACGACATCGGCCTCCGTGTCGCCGCATGACCAGACCGGGGGCAGCGGGCTTGCGCCCTCGTACGTGCGACCGGTGTCCATCATCCAATCGACGGCCTCGCCGGAGCGCAAGCACGCCTCGCGGATCATATCCTGGTTTCCCAGACCTTGCGACCAGCGCAGCATCTGGTTCGCGAACGCTTCGCCCGTATCGCCCGCGTAGCCGGTGATCTCTTCCTGAGTGGACCAACCCGCTGCCAGCATGTATCCACCGCATAGTGCCGAGTTGCCGCCGTACATCGCCTTGTCCTTCTCGAACACGACGACGTCGGCGCCGGCCTCTGCCGCCTCGATGGCCGCGCACGTGCCGCCGCTGCCCGAGCCGACGATGACGACATCAGTCTCGTACTTCCAGTCGACGTCGGCCGGGTCGAGGCCCCCGGTTGCCGCAGGCGCGGTCTGAGCCTGTGCTTCGGATGCGCTTTTCGGCGCGCAACCGGCCAACATGCCTGCTCCTGCCGCCGTGGCGCCGAGCAGCGTGGCCGCCTTGAGGAAGTCTCGCCTTCCCATTCCCCGTTCGATGCCGCGGCACTTTCCGTATTCCATGACACCCTCCTTCTCGATTCCATCGTGCGCTTCCCGAACACTCGGAAAGTCCCTTCGCAATCCCAGTCTAATCACAGCGCAACGTCAGGTAAAACACGGTATTGACCATTTGTTTTCGCAGGTCAAAATACTAGTTTTCCGCAAGTGACGATTTTCGACAGCAGACGCGCGGCCGAGAGGAGCGCGGCGTAGTATACTGCAAGCGCAACGAAGACCGAAGGGACGGAGATGCCGATGAAGGGGTTCGCCGACGCTGCAGCGCTCGAGAGCGCGCTCGCGCTTCTGCATGATGCAGAGCTCATGGAATTCGTCCAGGAACATCAGCACAACTACCTCTACCGCGCGGATTTCATGAAAGAGCCTATGCCCGGGGATGCAGACCCGGCGCTTATGTGGGAGCTCGTGTCTTTCGTCCGACGCATGGCGGGAAGGCCTACCGTGCGGGAGCTGAACAAGTCGCAGCCAATCGGCCGGCAATGCTTCTGGACGGCGACGCCCGAGATGATCGCCGGACTGAACGATATCGTGAGCAGGAGCAATCCCTCCGCCCAGCTAACGCAGTCGCTCGCGCGGCTCAGCACGCGACCCGCCATCCAGCAACTTGCGCTTGAAGAGCTGGAAGCGGCAGGGTATCGCGACGGCGTCGACGTCGAGCATGAAGAGCTGCGGGAGATCGTTTGCGACAAGCGAGCGCCGGAAACGCCCGAAGAACGGCTCTTCGCCAACGCGAGAGAGCTCATCGAAGAAATCGAGGAGCTCGCGTCCGAACCGTTCAACGTCGAGCTCATCGCCTACATGCACGAGCGCCTCGCGCTCGACACGAAGGGGCTTCGCGTCGAGCCTCGCCCTTCCCCCGCACCGAAGACCTCCGTGCCGTCACCACCTTCCGATCAGCTGCTCGAATCGATCGTCGCAGGATGCGAGAATCCGTGCAACATAGGATGATAGATGTTATAAAACCATTGATCTGGAAGGAATAACAGCATGAAGAACAGGGGAAATAAGAAACGCTGCTACGCCTTCGCCTAGCACATGGAGGCGTTGCGATGGTCGGACGATCCGCGCGACCACGTCGCGGCGTGCCCGGTGGCCGCCGCACAGGGCTTATCAAGCCCGTAAATCGAACCCCAAACGCAAAAAAATAGGGCGCACCCGTCATGGATGCGCCCTCTTCGCTTCATTGCTTGCGCAAGTACTCCTCGCCCCCGTCGGCGGTCCCCACGGCGATGTAGCGCGTCTCCCCCGTCCAGGACGTGTAGCGCCCCCACAGGTAGCCGTCGGCCTCCTTGCCCCAGTCGTCCAGGACGACGGTCTCGCCCTCGGCGTACGACGCGACCACGGCACCGGACATGCCGGGAGCGTCGCGCACGTTGAGCGAGTCGGCGACGCACTCGTAGGTGCCGCCGGAAACGCCCGACGGCGCGGGAGCGGGCTGCGAAGGCTGCGCGCCTGCCCCGTCGGCCTTGCCGTTGTAGGCCAGGATGCCGTCCCAGGGGAAGTCGTAGTACGGGCGCATCAGGCTCTCGCCGCCGGTCTGGTCGCCCACCTGCCCGCCGACGATGCCGCCGTGCTCGTTGGACAGGTACTCGCTCAGCATGTCGGGAACCGCGCTCTGGCACATGGCCGTGTGGTTGGCCTCGTTGAGGTAGACGTCCCCTCGCTGGGCTACGTAGCCGTCGCCCATCGGGTGCCACTCGAACAGCCCGGAGCCGACGAACGCGGCGCGCATGTCGCCGGTGTACGTCGCGGCGTCCAGCGCGCCCTCGTAGGCGCTGCCGCGCAGGGCCTCGCACCAGCAGTCTATGACCGAGCTGGAGCAGTCGCGGTCGCCGACCAAGAACGGCGCGCGCACCCCCTCGCACTCCCACCACTCGACGGGGCCGGATCCCCACCGCCCGTCGCCCTGCGTGTAGCCGAAGCGGCAATCGTCCACCTGGCGGCGGTGGAACGTCGCCGCGACGTTCGCGCGATCAGGCATTGGGGGCCTCCTTTTCGGTAGGCGCGAGCGCGGCCACGACGGTGGCCTTGTCGTTGGTGGTGGCCGTCACCTGCTTGGTCGTCACCACTTGGTTGATGGTCTGCGCGCTGGCCGCGCTCTTGCCGTCAACGTAGGCTTCGGCGGCAGCGTAGATGGCCGCGCTGAGCATGGTGCAGACCATGCCCGTGGTGGTCAGCGCGGTGTTGTCGGTCGCGATGCCCGCGACGCTGCCCCCGATGGACGCGAGCGCCGCTGCCACGGCGATCCAGAACTTGCGGCTGGTCAGCTTGGTTTTCAAATCGCTCATTTCGATTCCTCCTTCTGCGCGTGCTTCGCGCTTTCGATCTGTGCCTCTTCCTCGAAATCGGGCACGTCCCCGATCCCGATCTTCGATAAAAACGCGTTGGGTGTCTTTTTTGGGAGCGCGCTCCCCTCCTTCGCCATCTTCAGCCGCGCCAGGCTCACCGTCTCCACGATGAACAGCGCGGCGGTGCCGTACGTCACTTCAGGCGGCAGGAACGCCCCTATGGCGAGCCTGCACCACGCCTGGAGCAGGACGTACGCCGTCCAAGTGACGTACATGAGCGCGATGATGACCGTGCTCCCCTTGGGCTTTCTCACTTGTCCTCCAAACGGTCGATGCTGTTGAACAGCGTCTTGAACTTCTCGTCGCACTGTTTCGGCTGCTGTTCGAGCTTGAACACGCGCTCTATGACGCCGTTGTGCTTCTCGACGTGCGCCGACAGGTCGACGACGTCCTTCTTCACGCTCTCGATCCGCTCGGCCATTACGGCCGACTGCTTGTTGTTCGCGACGATGACGCCGATCAGCGTGACCACGCCCGTGATGCAGGCGGTTATGATCGCCTCCAAGGAATCACCTCCATTCAGGCATCAAAAAAAGCCCCGCAGGGCTTGCCTCGTCGATTCTCCGGTTGGGTTTCGTTTTCGAGCGAACAGAAGCCTATTCAGCCGATTCTTTGTCCGCCTTTGCGCCCTCGTCCGCGTCCAGGAGCGCTTGCACGCCGCCTCGCCAGAGCGCAGGCACGTTCTCGATTTCCCACTTGCCGTTCTTCACCAGGTTGTAGTAGACCTTGATCATTGTTGGTTCCTCCTGTCTTGTCTTTATTCTCCGGCGACGAGCGCGCCGAGCTCGGCCACCGCCACCATCAAGTCCTCGATGCTCGCAGAGCCGTTCGCCGCCATCACGCCGAGTTCTCCCATGCCCATCTCGGCGTTGTCCATGCGCTCCGGAGCCCCTTCCAGGAACTCCTCCCGCTCCGCTGCTTTGGCGGCAGCGGCTTCGGCTTCTTCTTTCCTCTTCGCGATTTCGGCAAGCTCGTCTTCGGTGTAGGCGCGGTAGCGCTGGAACTGCCAGACGTCCTCCACGGGGTTCTCATGCGGCATGTCGTCTGGGATGGAGCCGTCGAAGTCGACGATATTCCCGCTATGGTCGCGCGTCTCCCAATGGCCTTGCTCTTCCACGTCGATCACGATGGCCACGTCCTTGCCGCCGTTGGGATACTCGGCGACGACCTCCTCGTGCGACTCCTCCTCCACGTCGACGATCCACGTGTGGACGACGCGCACCTGCTCGCAGGAAAGCTCGCCTTTCTCCAGTTCCGGGTTCTCGATCTCTTTTCCGTCGGTGCCGAAAATCTTCATGTTCCATAAACCTCCTTAAGCTGTTCTGCGCCATACGTAAACGTCTTTGTACGCCGGCATGTTGTTATGGGATTGCCCGCCGCCGATGTACGTCAGATTCAGATACGCGTACTCGCTCCCTTGCGTGAACGCGCTCGTGTAGAGCGCATCGCTAAACCCGGCGTTCCCGTTGATGTCTGACGACGAGTAGACCTTGTTTTTTGGGAGCTGCGCCGTGGTCAGCGTGTGCGTGTCCGATCCGCCCGTCGCCGTGTCGTTCGCAGCGCGCAGGAAACGCCCTGTGACCTGCGTCCATGTCCCGCCGAACAGCGATGCCGGCGATGTGGCGCTCTCGGAGATGTAGTACGCCCCGACTGGATACGCTTTGAGGGCTATCCCGTTGATTTCGTCCGCGCTGTGCTTGTGCCCGACGAACGGCCCCTGCCTGTCCATCAGCAGCACGGGCTCTCCGACCGCCAGCCCGTCGATGGGGATTCTGTACAGAGGGCATTCGGCCTCCACGTCCTCCGCAAGGATGCTGCCGACGACATAGGCGGGGTCGGATGCCGATCCTGCCGTTGCCGTTCCCGGGATCACGGTGAGGGGTGCGTCCTCGATGTTGTTAGAGTCTTTCGTGTAGCGGACTACTATGAGATCGTTGCGTTTCTGGCCAGACGCCCCACTCCTGATTGCGATGTCCTCGCTGCCTTTGACGCGGACGTGCCGACCATCTATCAGCAGCTCGCCTTTTGAGACGCGGACGGTGTTGGAGTCTACTACGGTGCATTCGCACCCGTTGAGGACGTAGCGTCCAGGTCCGAACGTGTACGCCTGGAACGCGCCGACGTCCTCCGAGTTGATGTGGTCGGTGCCGCCTTGACCTGTGATAAGCTCTACTGTCATATATGGTTTTCCTCCTCTCGTTTACGCTGTCCTCCTCCAGGCATATACGCCTTGGTACGAGGGCATGTTGTTGTGCGACGACCCGCCGCCCATGTACGTCAGATTCAGGTACGCGTACTCGGAACCTTGCGTGAACGCTCCTGTGTAAAGGGCATCGCTGAACCCGGCGTTCCCGTTGACGTTTGCCGACGAGTACGCTTTGTTCTTGGGCAGCTGGGCGGTTGTCAGGGTATGGGAGTTGGAGCCTCCAGCGCCGGTGTTGGTTGTGCAATACAAAAAGCGGCCGGTGATCTGAGTCCACGAGCCGCCGAAAAGCGCGGCGGGGCTGGTTGGGTCGAAGCTCTGGTAGATCGCGCCGACCGGGTAGATGTCTTGCCATTTGAGAGCAGAGCAAACCACGGGAACGCCGTTGCTGAAGTAGACAGGCGTGTTCGCGTCACCTGCGTTCGCGTTCAGCTTATCGGCCGATGTCGCAGCTCCACCGACTGACGACGATCCGGCGTACTTGTGCGTGTGAGACTTCTCCGCGAAAGTCTCCTTGATCTTCTCCCACAATACGGAGACGCCGTTTGCGTCAACGAAACCCATTGCCTACACCAGCAGCGCTTCAACCTCTGCGGTCGTGAGCGCCTGGATGTTGTTCTGGACGACGGCGAAGTCGGATGCGGAGTAAGCCGACCCCTTGTCCGCGTTGGCGAAGATCATGTCGCCGGCCTCGCACGCCTCGCCGACGTAGGTTCCGGCGGTTCCTACGACCCAGTACCAGCCCTGTTTGTAGGCTGCGTTCTGGATTTCCGTGTTTGAGCTGACGCTTCCCTGGAAAACCGCCTGCCCGACCGACACGGCGCTCACTGCCGCCTGGACGAATTCCGTTGTTGCCAACTGCGTCGTGTTCGTTCCTGGCGCCGCCGTTGGAGCTTTCGGCGTTCCGGTGAACGTCGGCGATGCGATTGCCGCCTTGTTCGCGAGTCCCGCGTTCACCGCCTTGTTCTGAACGGGGTTTGTGCTCGTGCTCGACAGCTCAGAGTCTACGGCAGTCGCGTTCGCTCCTGCCTCGATGCCGTTCAGCTTCACCTTGTCCGCGGCGGTCATGACGCCAGGTGCGCTGGTCGTCGCGTCTGGTATGGTGACCTGCGATAGCGTTGCCGGAGTTGACGCATTGTTCTTAAGCGTGATCGTCGCTCCGTTCACGGACAGCGCAGCTCCGAACGTGGCCTTGATCTTGTTCCATAGGGCAGTTACGCCCGTCGGGTCGAGAAATCCCATTCTCAATCCTCCCTTTACAATGATTCGATGAAAGACACTGGTATTGCGGTCGGCAGGTCGCTCTCGGTCACGTCCGCCGATATTACGCCGCCGCTTATGCTGATGCCGTCGCCAGCCGTGTACGCAACTCCCCCACCAGAAGAACCGCCGGAGACTCCCGACGACCTAGATGCCTTTATTTCGCCTATCTCGTTCGTGACGCGAGCATAGCCGTCCTCGTCGATCTTGACGATCACCTTCGACACGGATGCGGTGATCGACCTTCCCGATGCTTCGGATACCGTGCCGACGATGTCGTCCACGTCGAACGCCGCATCCTCCGGGAGGGAAAGCTCGCTCGCTTCTACCTCTTGCAGCTCTTTCAGCTTCTTGGTTCCCTCTTCGAGCAGCTCGTCGTCCTCTGCGCTGCTGTAGTCGTAGACTTCCTGCACCTCGTCGAGGCCGAACAGCGTCTGCGTCCTGCTGACGTTGCCGTTTTCGTCGGCGTACAGGTGGATGACGGTGCGATCCGCAAGTTCGCCTTTGCCCAGGCAGATCAGGTGGTTCACCGGCGTGCCCCACTCGATCTTCGAGCCGTACCGGCACGCCTCGTCGGTGTCTACGTAGCTCGCTATAGGAGCGGCGTAGAGAGTCGGCTTGCATCCCGGCTGCTTGTCGATCTTCAGCTTCGCCCCGCTCGCGTTGAGCATCTTGCGGATGCCGCTGTAGCAATCGGCGAAGCGCTCGAACCGATGCGACACCTCGATGCCGCTGCCATCTGCTGACGCGTCGAAAACGTCCGAAAGCCCGACGTGCTCGAGCACTCTTCCGATGGCGGCGTTTGCCTCGCCGGAAACCGTCACGTAGTCCTCGCCTGACGCTGGGCATATGAACGTCGAGGCGAGGATGCCGTGCCAGGTCTTTCCGGTTGCCACGTACACGGGAGTCTCGTCCAGCGTCGATTCCTTGCCGCCTCGAACGATGCCGCCCCATTCGGTGCCGTCGAGGTAGACGAACGACCTCATGTCAAGCTGCTTGTCGATGGGGAGCGTCAGCTTGAAGTCGTTCTCGTCGCTCCCGTATGCCAGATCGAGGCCGTAAGCGTTGATGATTCCCTGCTCGATTCCGTTTCGATCCGTGTACACGAGATCGATCACGATCCCCACCTCCTCTCGCTTCGCTGCTCGAGCAGCACCACGTCGCATGCGAACGACCCGTTCCACGAAACGAGGTTCTCGCCTGGAGCGACGGGCTGGAACACGTACGACCCGCTGCCTGGTCGTTGCACTCCTCGTCTCTTTGAAAAAACGTTCTCGGCGTTTCCGTACTCGTCGTAGAGCGTGATCGTCTTCTCGGTTCCGTCGATGACGAGCCTCCCGCCTGACTTCACGTCGGTTTCGACTTCATAGCGGTTCTTCCCGACGATCACGTACGGATTCGACGTTGAGCCGTAGACCGTGATTCTCGCCGGAGCGCCCATGATGCCTGGATTGCTGATGTATGAAGCTTCTTTGGACGATCCGGCGAAGTTGTAGGGGAAGTTGTAGGGGAAGTTGAGCCCTGTTCCCGTCCCGTCTTTCGACAGTGAGAACGAGTGCTCCTTCGTCCATACGGGGTCGTCGGCAAGCAGCCCGATTTCGTATTTCGCCGCTTTCCCCGTCACCCAATAGAGGTCTTTTCGCGAGTAGACCGCGATGCATTTCAGGTACCAGCCATCGACGTAGAGCCTCCCCGGTTTCGACACGATCGCGTCTTTCTCCATGATCTCGAACAGGGCGTTGCGCAGCTCCAAACCATGCTGCTCCGTGCGCCCCACGATGATGAGGTTAAACGGTATCGTCCTCTGCTCGCGGTACAGACCTGCCGTGCGCCCGTTGAGCGTCTTTGCCGCCCATTCCCAGTCTGCAAGCTCTCCGCTGTCACACCAGATGCCGCCTCCGTGGAGGTCGAGCGTTTCGCCAAGATGGTTCACGTAGTTCACTTTCTTACGCATACTTTCTCACCACCCTAGCTATCTCTCTATCATCAGCTTTGACTATTACGATGATCGGGCGCCCGTCCTGGCGCGATAGCGCAGCGTTCATAGCGTTGTACACGTCTGCCTCCGTGATGCCGCCGTCCTGCTCGACGGTTACGTTCACTCCGTTCGATGCTGCTTTCCTAGCGGAAGCGCTAGCCGTGATGTTCGCTCCGAGCGTAGCGGGCGATTCGAGGGCTTCGGCGACCGTGCCGGTCACTTGCTCCATGGTCTTTCTCAGAGACGGGATCTGCGATTTGATACCGCTCTCGAAGTTCTGCACGGCGTGAGCGCCCCATTCTGTTTCGCCCTTGCCGCCGTTTCTCAGCGGCCCTTCTTTAGGCACGGTGTGACCCAAGATGGAAGCGACCGCACCAGCGAGCGAGGATGCTGCACTCGATACCCAGCCTATTGCGCTTCTAATACCGTTTGCGAAGTTCTCGCCAAGGTGAGAACCCCATGTTCTAGCGCTTCCGCTGTTCGACTGCATACCGCTGCCAGCAGAGCTTGCCAACGTCGATCCTGATGTCCTGGCGCTTCCCGACATGCTTCCGACACCTGACGCGAACTGCCCGCCGAGCGACGACCCTGAAGACGATCCGTCTCCGGTTCCAAGGCCGGACGTAGCGTTCCCTGCTACCAGGACGCCCTGCACGTTCGCGTTTCCCGCTTGCCCGCCGAGCGCTGCGGCGTACGCCCATCCGGTCACCGATCCGGGAGTAGCGCCGTCAGCCGTTCCAAGAGCGCTCGTCGCGGCGGCTGCGTTGCTTGCTCCAGCAGCGTCGGCGAGCGGGACGCCGGCCGCGAGCTGGTTTGCGAAAGCAATAACAGTTTCGTCTCCTTCGATGCCGGCTTGAGATGCTGCGGCGTTGAACTGCTCCAGCGTCATGCCGGTTACTTCGAGCGCTGATGCAACAGCCAGTTCCTTGCTTGCTGCGAGTGCTGACGCGTAGGCGTCGCCGCTCGCCTGGCCGGACATGCCGTATTGCTCGATCTGCGCCGCTCCTGAAGCTCCGGCAGCAGCAGCTGCTTCGGCGGCTGCCTGGGCCTTGGTCGCGCCGTTCGCCAATGCGTTTGCGTATGCTGTGACCGCCTCGTCTCCTTCGATACCGAAGTAGGCGCAGTCAGCCTGTATCTGCTCGACTGACGCACCGGTCATCTCCGCAGCTGCCGCGACGGCTTGGCTCGCACCTTCGCTCATGCCAGCAGCATATTCAGCAGCAGCATTTGACCCTTCGGTCTTCGCGACAATGCCGAATTCTTGCAGTTTCGCAACGATGCTTTGGATACTGCCATCATAGGATTGGGCAAGCGAAGCAAGCTGCTCTTCGGACAAGCTTGACAGCTCGGATGTCGATACCCCGCACTCCTCCAACGCCAATGCGAAATCGCTTACGCTCTGGCCGGTGCTCGCAAGCGCGTTCGCGACGGCGGCGTTCGAGTTCGCCCATTCCGCTATATCTGCGGAAGAAGAGCCCATCGCAGCCCCGAGCTCTTCTATGCGGTCCTCGTACATCGATACGGTCTCGCTTGTCGCGTTGTACTGGTCGCGCGCTCCTACGAGGGCGTTGTAGTTCTCGTTGATCGCCTCGTTGATCTTTTTCTGTTCGGCAATGGTCTTGCCGGATTTCGACGCGATGAGGTCGCTTCGCTCTTGCTCTAGCCTTGTTATCTCCATCAGGTCGGATTCTTGCTGCTTGTAGAGGTTCTTCAACCCTTCCGACGCCGCCTCGTACCGCAGCCTTTCCTGCTGCGCCGAGACGACCGCCCTGATCGCATCCACCTGACCGTACAGCGCGCCGTTCGCATCGTTCGTGAGCTGGAACGACGTACCGCACGCCTCGTTGACCTTGTTCACGGCATCTTGGAGACGGGCCTGCTCGCCGGCGGTCAAGTCGGACTTAGTTCCCAGCTCCTCGATGACGCCCATGTACGATTCGAGCATCCCGGCATGGCTCCCGGCTTCGGTCATGCTGTCAGAGAGCGATTTTGCGAGGTCTCTATGCGCTTGGGTGAGTTCGTCTGCTTTTGCCTTGATCCCATCGGCGGTCGCCGAATAATCGCTCGCAGATGCTTTCGCGGAATCGAAACCTGTTTGCAGCCCGCTGAGCGAATTTTTAAGCGACCGGCTCGCTTCGTCTAAGCTCCGCTGGCGTTCTTCCGCTTCGGCGTTCGCGTCGACGAACTCCATGATCTTGCCAATAACGGCCCCTATGGCGACAACCAGGAGTCCGATCCCCGTTTTCGCTATGGCTGATTTCAGCTTTCCAAGCGCTCTTGATGCAAGAGTGGTTGATGCAGCCATGCCTTTTGCGGCGGTTGCCCCTGCATTAGAAGTCGCAGCATATGCTGCGTTTGCCGCTGACGATGCCTTCGCTGCTCTTGAAGCATCGTCGGCGCTCGTTCCGAACTTCGCGACGAGCCTTGCCGCTCCCTGCATGCCCTTTCCGACCCCGCCGACGATAGGTATCATCTTTGACAGGATGGAAAGCGCGGGACCGAGCCCAGCGACCAGCGCCGCCGTTTGTATGACGTTGTGCTGCTCCTCTTCGCTCATGCTGGAGAAAGCCTCTGCTGCATCTCCAACGATGCCGGCTATTTCCGTCACCGTCGGCGCGAGCGCGGTTCCGATCTTGATAGCCGCCGTCTCGACGGCTCCCTTCATCTCCTCGATGGCGCGGGCGCTATCGCCCATCTGCGAATCAGCGAGACGTTGTGCGGCCGTCTGGTCGTTCGTCGCCGCCGTGTACTTCTCTATCCCATCGCGTCCGAGGTTCGTCATGATGAGCGCTGCACGGCTCGCGTCGGATCCGAACAGCGTCTGCATCGCAGCGTCTTTCTCTGCGCTCGAAAGACCTCCCAGCTTGTCGGTCAGCTCTTGCGCGACGCCGGCAGCATCGAGCATGTTTCCGTTGCCGTCGCGGACGTTGATGCCGAGGGATTCCATCTTCCCAGCCGCTTCGTCCGTCGGCGCGGCGAGGCGCTGGAGCATGGTTTTTAGAGACGTTCCAGCGTCGCTTCCCGTTACGCCGGCGTCCGCGAAAGCGCCGAGAACAGCCGTGGTGTCCTGGATGCTCCATCCGGCGCTGTTCGCTTGCGCCGAAACCTGCGACAAGCCTTGCGTGAGGTCGGATACGTCAGCTGAAGAAGCAGCAGCTGCTCCGGCAAGGGCGTTCGCCGCCTCTCCAGTCTGGTCTGCCGAAAGGCCGAACGCTCCCATCGCTTGAACTACGGTGTTCGCAGCGTCGGCAAGGCTCATGTTTCCGGCGGCGGCAAGAGCCATCGTCGTGGCGAGCGCACCGCCCTTTATGTCAGCCTCGGTCAGACCGCCCTTGGCAAGCTCAACCATGGCGTTCCCGGCTTCGGTCGCGCTGAAGATCGTGTCCTGCCCTGTTTTTAAGGCAAGTTCGCGAAGCTCCTCCATGTTGGCGTTCGGGTCGTTCAGCGCGCCTGCGACCTGGCTCATGGAGGTCTCGAAGTCCGATGCGAGCTTGAACGCCGCTGCTCCGGTCGCGACAACGGCCGGCGTGAGCGTGTGCGTCAGGGTGGATCCCGCTTGCGACATGGCCCTGCTCGCCGGTTCGAGCTTGGCAGCGAAGCTTTCCACTACCTTGCCGGCCTTGTTCAGCGTCGAGTCCGCGAGTTTCTGCTGCACCATCGATTCCGTGAGCGCCTGCTTGTAGCCTTTCAGCCTCTGCTCGGTAATTACGATGTCGGATTGCAGCTTCGTCCATTGCTCGTGCTGTTGGTCGGGGTTGACAGGCCCTATGAAGCCGTCCGTCATCTCGTAAGCTAGCTTCTGCTCCGCCTCCTTCAGGAGTTCGAGCTCTTTTACCGTCGCGCCGATAGCCTTCTGGTAGTCTTTCTGCTGCTGGGCGAGAAGCTTCACGTTGCCGGGATCTAGTTTCAGAGCCTTCTCGACCAAACGGAGGTCGGTTTTCACCCCGCTGACCTCGCTGCGCACCTTGCGCAAGGCGCTTGAAAGGCTCGACGTGTCGGCTCCGAGCTTGACGGTAAGCCCTTTGTATGCGTCTGCCATTTGCATTCACCTCCTCGTTTTATCCGAGCAATTTGTCTATGTCTTCCTGCGTCGCGTCGCGCACTCCGCCTCCGCTGCTTCCGTCCGCAAAAGCCAGGTCGGTGTACGCGATGAAGTCGCGCATGGTCATGCCGCGGATATCCCTAACCGAGAATCCGATCCGCACGAGAGCCAATACGTTTCGCCAGGGCGTCCATTCGTCTGGCGATCCACTTCCTGGCGCGCCCGGTCTTTTCGCGACGAAACAGCTCGGCCGATATGGCCGAGTCGATCACCTCCAGCGCGCTGGCGTCTCCCAGCGCGAAGGACTTCGGATCGAACTCGCGCAGCCATGAGGCGTAGTCGGAAACGCCGTCGTCGTGCGTTCGGCACATGGCCCATGCGACTTGGAGCAGGATCGACATGTCGGGCGTTCCGCCCTCGTATGCCGCGAGAACCGCTTTGAAGAGGTCGCCGTCGAACGCCTCCCGGTAGACCAGGAACGTGTACGGCGACCCCTGCATGGTCACTTCGCGGTCGTAGATGACCGTCTTTATCATTACGAAGAAGCCTCCGTGAAGGACGGCGTGAGGACGGAATCGTAGAAGCCGCTGTAGGCCGTCGCGTTCGCCTCGCTCTTCTCGATGGAGAGCTTCGTGACCTTCTTGCCGCCGATCTCCTCGGGGATCATCGTCACGGTCAGCTTCTCGGTCGTCGGGGACGCCTTGTCCTCCGACGTCTTGTTCTCGTCTTTCGGCCGCTCCGCCGTCACGTTGTAGAACACGTTGAGGCGATCCTTCGCGTCTCCCTTGACCTTGAAGAGCAGGGCGAAGGGCTTGGGCACGGCGTCCGCGATCTCCACAAGGGCGCCGTTCCTGTCGATTTCCCAGCCGAAGATCGCGACCTTGACGGAATCGGGGATGAGCGCCATTTCAAGATCGCCGGTGTAGCCGGCGTTGGTGACGCAAGTGTAGTAAGCGCCGTTGTCGGCGAAGAACTTCTCGGTGCCGCCCTCGGGGGACGTGGAAAGGCTCACCGCGCCGGGGATCTTGGTGATATCGCCATAGGTTCCCGCTCCGGTGAGCGGAGCGATAGCCACGTCAGAGAGGCCGAATCGCACTTTGTTGGTTGCTTCGTTTGCCATATGTCATCCTCCTAGATTGTGTCGAAGTAGTAGGCGACCAGGAAGTAATCCCCCTGGTCGCCCGTTTCGTTGATCGAATATGTGATTTCGTTTTCCGAAAGCGCCCGCTCTATCGCCGCCTCGCCATCGTCGTGCTTGCCATCGCTGTACAGCTCCACGCACCAGCGCGGAACCTTCGCGTAGTTGGAGTTATCCGCGTACGCGTCGCTCCTGCCTGTTTGGAAGAACACGACGTATGGGAGCGGAGGCGGCTTTGCCGGTGCCCATTGGCGGTACGCAACCGGCATCCCGGCTGATTTGAGGAGCGCGAAAACGTCTGAACGCTTCATCGTCCCAACTCCCTCAAAATCGTTTCAGCGCCCGTTTCGTATGCTGGCTCGATGTGGCGATGCGCCGGAACTCGCTCGCCTGTATCGATTCCATGCACCCACTTCTCGTGTCCGAACTCCAACAAGTGCGTGAGCGACGGCTTGGAGGCGTTGTAGACGCGCACGTAGTAGCCTCCGAAGCGGTCGTAGTCGGTGCGCATCCTCCATCCTGATGCGTACTCTCCGGTCATACCCGGATCGGCGGTGCCTTGGAGCTGCTTCTTGCATGCGTTGCCGCCCTTCTGCACGGCCTTTTTCGCATCCAACGTGCATTGATCTATGAAATCGTCCAGGATGCCCTCGAACGCATCGCCGAATCCGGAAGCGTCAACATAGATTCCCTTGCTCATTCGCTGAACACCGCCCTTATGACGATCTGCTCGTTTCGGAAGTTGACGTTCTCGACGCTGGTTATGTCCAGCGCCTTGCCGCGCCAGAGCAACCGCGCTTCGCGCGTGTCCATGCCGTCGAACACGGGATGAAAGCGCGTGAACAGCTTGATCGTGTCCTGTGCCTTGACGGCTGCTGCTTGCCAGAACTCGGTTGATCCTAGACTGGACATGCGGGCGTACCCGCGATAGACCGTGGCCCACTCGACGGACACGGAACCTCCATCGTCTTGAACCATCTGCTGTTTCTGCAATTCAAAAGGCTGGTCGTAATCCACGGCTCCACCTCCTAAAGCAGATTGAAGTCATGGCACGATAGAATCGATTCGACCGCTCGGTTCACGTTCGCCTTGTCTACGTAGAGCGCCCTGTTGTCGTACATGTCGCGCGCCAGTATCAGGACTGCTATCGCTATGTCCGGGTACTCGTCCACATACTCAGCATCAATGCCGCACCGTTCGTAGACGTAGGACAGCGCGGCATCGTACACGGCTGAAACGGTCTGCATTTCCAACTCGTCCACGTAGTCGGGTTCAAGGCGTAGGTAGCGGAGCAGGACGTTATTCGGTATCTGGCTTGCTTTCAGGCTTTCCAGCGTTTCGTCTGCCACTGGCCTTCACCTCCGTGACGGGGTACCCGCTTGCGATCATCTTCTTTCCGACCGCAGCGGGCACCTCGATTGTCTGGCCCTTACCGGCGTTTCCGAGAACGCCGGAAAAGGACTTGTTGACGAGCAGCTTCATTACGCAGCCGCCATCTTGAGCTGCGCGATTGCTTGCTCAACCTGGATTTTCGCGTCTACCTCGACGAAGCCGAGAACGCCGATGGCATGCTGCGGCGCGTAGAGTTCCTGGAGAACCTGGATGGTCGGCTGCTCGGCGAACTTGACGGCGAGACCGCTGAAATCGCCGTAGTAGATCGCGGTCTTACCAGCTTCAAGGCCGGTCATGTTGTCAGACGTGTACACGGGCTTGCCGAGCAGCGTCTTGCCGAAGGGGGCGGTAACGTCGTCCTGGAGCAGGTAGCGGTCGTTGCCGTCCTTCAGCTTGCGGATCGCGGTTCGGGTCGCGCGGGACATAATCCACATCGCCCCGGCCTGGTAGTAGTCGATGACGGAATCCTGCAAGTCGATCAGCTCGTCCGCCGTGATAGCGGTGGTCGCTGCGGCTGTGACGGTCTGCGTGCACGTGGAAAGGCCGCTGACCTTGCTCGAAGTGCCGATGAGCAGCTCCTTTTCGAGCCAACGGGCGATCTTCGTGCCCATGTCGTCCACCACGAACGCCACAAGGTCAACGTCAGTGCTGTTCATCAAAGAACGGGAAACCTTGGTAAGGGCGCGGGCAAGGAAACCGTTCAGGCTGATCTTCTTGAACTGGCCGATGCTCGAAGTAGCCTCGGTGAATTCGTCGGCGTACTCGACCGTGATGGAATTCTCGCTCTCGTCGTAGTACGGAAGATCGAGCTGCCCCTTGATCGTGTAGCGCGTCGCGGCGTTCAGAATCGGGCTGACATCGTAAATCTTCTTAACGATTCGGTCGGCGATGGTCTTAGGGATGATAGCTCCGTTGGTTCCTTCGGGGCCGCCGTTGACCATGTTTACGTCCGCGCGCTGGAGAGTACCGGACTGAGTGCCCCAGCGGATGTAGCTGGCGAACGCGCGGACTTCCTCATCCTCGGTCGTGCTGGTGCCGTCGCCGTTGTCCTTCGTATCGGGGATGGCGAGCTTGGCGCGCTGGTTCTCAATCATGTCGATGGTCTTGTCGAGGTCGTCGATTTCCTTTTCGAGCGCGCGGAACTTCTCGTCCTCCTCGGGCGTGACGGCGCGCACCTCCTCGGCGGCCTTGTCGGTGATGGCGGTCATCTCCGCGAGCTTGGCGTTGCGCTTCTCCTTCAGTGCTTTGATCTTCATGTACGTGTTCCTCCTGTTTTCGGGCATGAAAAAAGCGCCCTTCGGCGCTCTCATGCGTTCTTGTTTTCCACGGCTTGCGTCTACTGCGCTTTCAGCCGTTCGATGGTGCCTAGGTATTCGGAGAGATCAGGGGCTTCATGCTTCTCTTCCGCCCTCTTCTCCTCCTCGGTCGTTTCGATGCTCTCGAAGTCCATTGCCCGGTACTCGATGGGAGCAACGTCGCTTCCGTCGTCGGCGCGCGTGAACACGCTCGTTGCGGAGTAGCATGGAAGAAGCCGTTGGTCGATGATCGACACTTCGGTCAGCTCCATGTCCTCGATGGCGCGGTGTTCCATCCCGGCGGATTCGCTTTTGCTCTGCCTCAACGGTCGAAATCCGAAGCTCCATCCGCGCAATTCTCTGCTTCGCGCTTTCTCGATCACCTCTGGGTCGGTGACGACGGCTCGGGCGTAGAGGCCGATCGCGTCCTCTTTGAGTTCCAGGTTCTTTCCCTCCTTTCCGATGACGCGCTCCTTGTCGTGGTTCAAGAGCATTTCGCGTTTTCCTCGCATGAGAGCGCGGGCGAAAGCCCCCGGCTTGATCGTCTCGGTGAAATAGCCGTCCTTGTCGCGCAGCACGCGGGATTCGCGGGCTACCGCGTTCACGTACCCGGTGATCTCCACCGAATCAGCTCTGATGTTGACCTTCATCATCTGTTTCACCTCCTTAATCGGTTGGCTCCTTGACGTTTCCATCGTCGGACGCGGGCCGTTCGCCCGGTTCGTACGGTTGCAGGTCGTCGAGGTCTATCACCTTGCCCATGTTCGGCACGATGATCCTGTTCCTCTTCGCGTCGAAGAGAACGTCCTGCAACCCCATGTTGGTGTACTCCATGCCGAGCGGCGGCATGTTCTCGGACTTGCGCACCTCGTCTACCATGACGAAGCCGCCCTCCTTGGCGATTTTCCATGCCTCCCAGCGCTCCTTGACGTCTGCCTTCGTGAACTCGGACAGGTCGAACCCGAAGAAATGGGTCGGTTTTTCCGATTCGAGCAGCAAAGACCGGTTAAGGGATGCGACGAACGCGGCCAGGACGTCCATGATGCAGAATCGGATGTAGTTGTCCCGCGCGTTCTTGCTCGCGTTGTCGGTTCCTCCGCTCCTGATGATTTCTGGAGGCATCTTGAACATGCTGTAGATGTCGTTCGCGTTGGTCTGCTTGTTCTCGTTCAGCTGCATCTCGGTGGAGCTTGCCGAAGCCTCCTGGAACTCCATGCCGTTGTTGAGCACTACGACGTTCTCATCCGTGGAGCCGTAGAACCGGCTCCATGCGTTTTTCAGGGCTTCAAACGCTTTCTTTCCTAGCCCTTTTGCAGATTTCAGGAAGCCTCGCTTGCTGCCTCCGCGCTGAACGAGCGACCGTTCATAGAGCATCGTCATGTACGCGACGGACAGGGCAACCTGGTTCGCCGTGATGACGCTTCGCCCGAACCGCCCGTTTCTCGTGGAACGAAGCACTCTAACGATCTGCCATTGCTCGTATCGCCGACCTCCGATCATGTACGCAACGTGTTTGAATATCGGGTTGTAAACCTCATCCTCCATCGGGCAAACGTCTTCCGCCCGCACGTAGTGCAGACTTTCAATCTCGTTCGAGTAGGGACTTGCGTAGTTGATGAACATATTGCCGCCGACATCCGAGCAGTAATAATCCTCGACGATTGCCTTTTTCATTTCAGGGCCAGTAAGCAAATCTCCCGTGTCCCCGTTCAACATGAGCACCCTGGGATCGTCCTCCAGCTCCATGACGGAATCGCCGTTCCTCGCGTACAGCTTCACGGGCAACGACGCAACAGTGCCCGATATGGTATCCACGCATGCGGCGAACGCCGGAATCGCCATCGCCTCGGTCTTCGTGATCGTGACGAGCGGCGTCGCTCCTCCAATTAGAAGGTCGTCGCCGGTTACCGATTCGTCCTCAACCGATTCCGACGCTCGGACGAAATAATCCATGATTCCCAATTCCTCACCTCCTTCCTAATACTGGCAAACGAAGTCGTCGCCGAAGATGATGTCTTGCTGGAGCAGGTAAACGGCGTTGAGCAGAGCGACGACCATATCGACCTTGCCGTTTGACTTCTTCTTGTTCACGTAACGGTTGAGGTTCGTGTCGAACGAGCAGCGCGCGTTCTGGAAGTTGATTTCAAGCAGCTTGTTTTTCAGGTAATGGAACTGCCCACCCTCGATCTTCTCGGCAAGAAGTTTGGTCGGAGGGTGCAACACGCTTGAATGCTGTTTGATCTCAACGCAGGTGATGCCAGCCTCTTCCCATTTCTGAACGCTTGAAATTGCGTTGTAGCGGTCGTATCCGAGCGAAACGACGGTTCCACCGTACTTTCGCTCGATGTTCTTCACGAACTCCTCGATCACGGAGTAGTCCACAACCATCCCGCCGCACGCGATTGCGTTCCCGGCATTGATGAACTGCTGGTAGTCCACCTTCTCGAAAACGGTCTTCTCATGCTGGCGCTCGGCAGGGAAGAACGCGGTTACGTCGCAGAAAACCTCGTCGTTATCCTCGAACGCGACGGCAACGGCGCAGTTGTCGTTCGTCATCGCAAGGTCTACGCCGACGTACAGCGAGCGGCCTGAGAAGTTTATCGACTCTTCCGATCCTGCCATCACGGCATCTATCGGCACGTAGGATTCCGTTCCGGTTCCCTGATAGACGATGTTGCAGTGCTTCGTGATGAAGTTCTCGCGCTTGCTTTCGACGGCGACCGCCTCCGCGCGCCATTTCAGCAGGTTGTCCCAAACCTTCTCGATTTCGAGCGACAAGGGGTTCCCCTGGGCAAGGACGGCATCGTTGTCCATCCAACCCTTCGTATCGTCTGGTTCGTACAAGAGCGCGAAGCACGTCTCATCTTCGATGATGCCGTCAAGCACCTTCTTCGCGTACGAGACCTCGTCTTCAAGCGGGTTGTCGATCGTGGGGTACTTCGTCGACGTGCAGAAGCCGAGCGGCATGTCTACAAGAAGCTGGCCTGACCGCATCGCCTCTATGGGGTAGTTCGTCGGCAACGCGCCGATCTCGTCCGCTATGAAAGCGTTCGGCTCCTTGCCGTCCATGCGGTTCGTCGAGTAGTTCAGCGGCTTGTATTCCGTCTTGCTACGCTTGCTCCGTATCCAGTCGCGCCGAACGTCGAGGTCGCCAGCCAGCGCCTCGTCGTTGACAGAGATGAGCGGGTCTAGGGCTTTCTTTATCTCTCGCGCAAGGTCGCCATCAGGGGCTACGCTGAAGAAGCGCGAGAACGGAGGCTCCAGGAGGAAGAGCAGGATGAAGAGGACGGCTACGACGAAGGTCTTGCCGTTCTTTCGGCATATCTCCAAGAGCGCACGCTCGTAGCGCCTGCTTTTCTGGTCGTCACGGTGGACGCAGCAGAGAAGAGACGCGATGATGAGCCATTGGTAGCCGGCTAGCGCTTCGTAGACCGTCTTCCCCGTGCGCGGCCCCTTCGCCATCCTCAGCACGGACAGGATGCGGCAGATCCTGCGCAGCAGCTTCCTGTTCACGACGTACTTCGGGTTTTCGTCGTCCCACATGCGGAGGAATTCGGCGCATTGGAGCTTTACGTAGCGCGGCGACAAGTCTATTCCATCAACTTCGATGTGAGGAGCCGCTAGGGTCCCATCGACCACCGCGCGCGCGTACTGCGCTGCATGGTCAATCCTCATCGTCGCCCATGACGTCGAACACCGTCATCGGCTTCTTCGCTATGCTAGCCGCCTTGTCGGCGACCTTGGCGCGCGCTGCCCTCGACATGCCGAGGTCGCGCATGCAGTCGAGCGCGCTCTTGCGGCACGATTCCCTTGCCTGGCGCGTCTGCACGTTTGACAGCGCCTCCACTCCGGCTCCTTCATGGTCTATCAGTATGTCCAGCTTCGCCTTGCGGTCGAGCGATATCGCGAGCTCTTCGAGCAGGAAGTAATCGAGGTTGCAGAGGGAATCCTCCGGGAAGCACTCGCGCACGATGAACTCGAACAGGCCCTTGCGCTCGTCGCTCCATTCGGCTGGCGGGTCTAGGCGGTCGCTCTTGCCGCGCAGCTCCCGCTCCATGGCGGCGCGCGCCTCCCGCTCGGCGTTGGAGATGCGCGTGCCGTCCGACAGCATGTCCACCGGAAGCGTCGGTCTCGCCATGCGCCTCACCTCCTTCCGTGGTTTTCGGTTTGGGGATTTTCATGAGTTAAAAACAGTTCGTGCGTTTGTCTGGGGCGCATTGGTGTACGGCTGAGAGGCCACAGGATCGCGTCAGACCGGGGGGGATTGATATTCCCTTGCCCTGTATCGTCCTATCAAGTCTCGAAGCGCAGAACGGCTTATATCGCCTCGCTCTGCTTCCTCATGACAAGGCGAACAGAGCGTGACGCAGTTGCCGAGGTCGTTGCGGAGGCCGAAGTCCTCCTCCAAAGGGACGATGTGGTGGACGCTGAGGCCGTCCGTAGTGATGATGCCGAGCGAGCGGCAAACCACGCACATGTTCATGTCGAGGTCGCGAACCTCGTTGCGCGTGCGCTGCCAGTCCGCCGTGCTGCGGTACTTCGACGCCCTGGACTCGCGCGGAGCGTGCTGCTTGCTCCTGCACTTGACGCGGCTGTCGTGTATGCGCCCGCATGCAGGGCACGATCTAAGCATCGGGATCTCTGCCTGTCACCACGTGCTTGCGCCTCACGTCTACGCACACGACATCGCTGCGGTCGAACTTTGCGCTGACTTCTATATCCAGCTCGACAAGACCGCTCGGATAGTCTCCCAGGATGTTGCCAGCGTGTTCAGATATGTATTCTCCAGCTGCCTTGATGGCCTCGATTGCTTCGTCTCTCGTGCTGAGGTCGTGATAGATCTTCTTCATTCCGCTCCTCCGTTCTTTGCGCGTGCCATGCGCTCCACCGGCTCTGCTACGGCGTGAAGCGTCTTGCGCGCCACGTAGGTTTCGTACCGCGACGCGATGCGGCCGATCTCGTTTTCTATGGCATTAGGAAAGCCGCTCGACGGCGGCTTCGATTCGTTGTTTTGCTATATTGAAGTATTTACGGTCAAGCTCAATTCCTATGAATCGACGGCAAGTGTTCACACATGCGACCCCAGTTGATCCTGAACCCATGCAGTTATCCAGCACGGTATCGTTCTCGTTTGTATACGTCTTGATTAAGTATTCAAGTAGGGCAACTGGTTTCTGTGTTGGATGGTGCCTGCTTCCGTTCGGGTCTTTCTTTTCGTGCACAACACTTCTTGGGTATCGTCTACCGTCAGAACACGTGTAACTAGTCGGTACTTGTGCTCCGTAGTTTTTAGAGAAGATGCGACGAGTTGACTTATACGGTTTACCTTTGCAAAACTGTGGGTTATATAGCGGTAGGCGCTTGTAGAATACGCAAATGTTCTCATGTGCGCGCAACGGCATCCGCTTAGAGTTGAGATGACCAGATGCTGATGATTTCTCCCATATCAGGTCATATCTAAACATTTGCAGGTTGCTCATAATCAGAGAGCTGGTGAACGGCTCGGCGCTGAACAACACAATAGCCCCATTGTCCTTGACGATACGCTTGTAGTGCGCCCACAATGGATCGAACGGTATCACGCTGTCCCATTTATTCCGTGTAGTCCCGTAAGGCAAATCACAAAGAATCATATCTACGGAGCCGTCGTGTATCTTGCTCATAAGCTCCAAGCAATCTCCCATCATAAGTTTGCATTCGTTGGACAAAGATCACTCACTCCTTTTTTTCGTGTATTGCTCTTCGTTAAATTCCGGGAAACAAAAAAAGCCGCCCATTCGGACGGCTGGATGCGCGTATAGAAAAAGCCCGCCTGTATGACGGACTTCGCTAAAGACAGAATATCACGGTTTCGCGTATAAAAACGTATATAGTTTGGAATCGTAATTGCGCTCTTCTAAAATATCGGCTACTAGATCGAGGCCTCGCGCATGATGCATCTTCACTGTCGCCTCGGCATAGCCCAGATCGTCTGCGATGTCGATCCATTCCGGCGCTTTCCCTATGACGAGGTACCTCTTGGTGAGCGCCGTGGCCGCGTTCGGGTTCTCCGCCTGGACGTTGGCGATGACGGAATCTATCTCGTCCAGGAAGAACCCGAGAGCGGCCACCCTCCTCTTCGCGTCGGCCACTATGGAATCGAAAGCAGCGACTATGTCAGCGAGGTCTTTCTTGCTTCCGGATCCTCCTCCGCACGTTTCGTAGCTTTGCGTCCAGTCCTCCCTCTGCGATTCCAGGTTGTTCAGCGCGATCTTCGACTGGACGCAGCGGCAGTAAGTAACGCAGTACTGCTCCAGGTACTTCTTCGCGCGCTCCCTTCTATCGATTGCGTTCTCCAATGCGTTTGCTGTATGTTTCGTCAAATGCTGTCTCTCCCTCTTAAATGCTATTTGTCGAGCGTCATTTTAACGCTGCGCGTTGTTGTTAGCCAGACGCGCCCCTGGCTCGCTCTCCTATCGTGCTACGCGAACGACCTCGCGAGGAACCGAGCCAGATTGACGGCTCCGTGCCCGATGCCCGCGAAAATCAAGATCGCAACAGCCGACGCCGCCAGGCATGCTCCGAGGCCAGACGGATCGCGGTCTCCGTAGATGCTCATGTCGTCTCCTTTTTCGATCATATGCCTTTCGGCGCGTGCTTCACGCGCCAGATGCCTACTCGCCTCGGGTCGGCTGCGTAAGCCTGGATGGTTCTAGGTTTTAGCCCTGTCGCAACAGCGCATTCGCTCGCTGTTCCAACCGCTACGATCTGGTTATTGCGCAGGACTATGTAGCGCTCGCGTTCGGTCATTTTCCGTCCACCTCCCGAATCACAGTGTCGCAATAGCCGTAGGATGCATCGCCGCCGGAAAGCCGCACGGCGCATCGTCTGCAAAGTACCGCTCATGATTGGTGCGTTCAGGGGACATGGACAGGTCTATTTCCAGATCAAGCGCACACGATCTTTTCCCGACGAAAGCGACTCGCATTCCGTTATCAAGCACGTCTCCCTCGTACACGATGCGCCCCAGTTTGTCGCGAGGTATTGTATTAACCATGATCAGCTTCCTAATCCTCGAAAACGATTGTCCCATCGTCGTACTCGGCATCGAGCCACGCTCGGTATTCATCTGGCGTCATGTCGTGGACTGTGTAGCGGCGCGAGCAAGTCTGATCGTTGATGCGCACCACTCTGTCTACACTCACCCTGGACGGCCAACTATCGAACCGCACATCCATGCGCGCCGCCTTTTCAGGAGTGCCGAAGTAATGCTCCCAGTTCGTCATGGCTTAACCACCTTGGCTCTGCACTCTGGACAGTATTTCGGCATCTCTGCCCACACGTCGCCGTCCTCGTTGTATGCGTACACACCGCGTTCCGCATGACACGCCTCGCAGTGAAACACATGCTCGTCGCAATCGTAGTCTGCTCGATCTCCTGTTTTAAGGTCGATCATCTCGCACGTGCGTTCGCGGTACTCGTGGGCTTCGAGGAACCGCTCCTGTTCCGCATTCGATGCGTCTGCGCAGTTGAAATGCCCGCCCGCGTTGTCTGCGCACCAGCCGCATTCGAGGTCTTTGATTTGCCTGATATCGCTTTCGGTGAGCAGATACTTCTTCTCGCTCATTCGCCCGCCACCTTCGCGCCGCATCCGCCGCAGAACCTATACGGATCGTGCAGCTCGCTCCCGCATACGTCGCACGATACGCTCGTGCCTTTACAGATAGGTTTGCACGTGCGCTCCTTGACGTAGCCTTGCAGGGTTGCGGCCTCGTGGAACAGCTGCTCGTTGGTTCTGCGTACAAGGATGTCGGCCAGACTGTCCACGTCGATTCGGCAGATCACTTGAATCGTCTGATCTCCGACTTTGATCTCCGGTGACTTGTAATCGTTGAGGTCGATTTCGCTCATTTCTCACTCCCGTCATTACAGTACCGCGGTGTATAAGTGGCAGAGAAGTCTGGTCCGTTGGCAAGGTCGATGCCTACCTTCACTTCCTTGCAGTATTCGTTCCATTGATCGATGAACGGCTTCTTCCATTCAGACAAAACGCATACTTTAGGAGCTTGAACCGGAACGGAGAACCCGCAATCGTTACATTTGACGGAATCGCCCTTCCTTGAAATGACGGGTCTTATCGAATTAGATTTGCATACGGGGCATGGTTGAAATTCACTCTTCATCGTCCCTCTCCTTCCAGCATCTTCATCAGCACCAACGCATCGCGGCGCAGCTTCCGCAAATCGTCAGATATTGCCGTCTTGGTCGAGCCGCGCCCGATCATGCCGCTATAAAGGTAGCTGCTTGATTCTCCGTTCATGCGTGATGAAACGTTCTCTGCGATGACTTCCGCCTCCAGTCGCAGCAGCTCGGCTTGGCGTTCGATGAGGCACATCACAGCACCGTACCCTCGATCTGGGCGACGATGCCGCCAGCTCCTTGTTCCGCGAGGGGCACGAACTCAAGTACACGCTCGCTCCATCCGGCTATGATGTCGGTCTTAGCACCGTGGAACTGCTGCGTACCGTACCCTTGAAGGTCGATGGCGTGAACCCAGCAATCGCTCCCGGTCTTGCGGCGGTACTCGTCGGCGACCTTCTGAACGGGATCGTTCCACCGGCTGTTCACTTCGTTGTCGGACAGCACGATGACGCGGTCCGCCCTCACCCCGTCGCGGATCATCGCGTCGAACGGGGCGTGCATGTTCGTGCCTCCGTGGTAGTACACCGAGGTATATACGCCCTCGGACTGCGCGAGAATACCTCCGCGTCGTGAAACGTTGACCTTGACCGCATCGTCGCTGAAAGCGTACAGGATGGCGTTGTCGGCTGACACGGCGGCGCACACTCCGAGAACGGAAGCTATCTCCATGGGGGTCGCGGTCGATTTTCTGCTGATGGGCGAATACGTCATGCTGCCGGAGCAATCGACGGCTATGACCGTCGTGCCGGGAAGCTCGGGCATATTGGCGACCGATGCCGACATTGCGTCCTCCAAAGCGTCGAGCACCTTTGAACCGGCGTTGGGCGCGCTTTTCATCTGCTTGTATGCGGTATGGAAACGGAACGGGAGCTGGCGCGATTTCTTCACGCGCTCTGGGTCGGCGATCATGGAGAGGATTTCATCGATGTTCGATGGGTTCGCGTTGACCATGTTGCGGAGGTTTCTCAGAGCCGCCATGTATCCGATCTTGCGTTCAGCGATAAGGCGCTCCCACGTCTCTTTTGTGTTGCCGCTCTTGGAAAGCTCGGTTTCCCAGCTCGTCGGGACGGGCAGCGTCTCTTCGATGCAATCCTTGAACACGTCTCCGGGCTTGGGGTGGCACAGCTTGATCGCGTCGGCCATCTTGACGGCCTTGTCAGAACCCTGGTACTTTGCGACGGCGTAAGGAGGAGCGGCCTTCAACGCGTCCTTCAATCCTCGCCAGAGGCTGTTCGGAATCGGCTTGCCGTACATCGAGATATAGCATGCCAGAATCTCGGTGATGTCGTCGCCTCGAACGCAGCACTTTGCAATGGTCGTGCGAACGAAACCGGCGCCCTTGACCCTGTTCGCCAGCATCGCGCACAGGACGTGCGACACGCTGCGCATGTTGAACACGGTGCGGGCGTAGATCGCGAGCTTCGCCACGAACTCGGGTTCTTTCGCGATGACGGCGTATGCCGTCTCCATCAGCTCGCCGGAGTTGTCGCCGTAGTATTTCGGCTCGTTGAAGAAGGTGGTGAGAACCTGCGTGACCAGCTTCTCCTTGTCGGCCATCTTGTAGGCAGAATGCCCGCTTTTGTTCGCGGTCTTCGCGGTTGCCTTTGCGTTGAAATTGGACATGTGTTTCTCCTTGGAAAATAAAGAAGCGACCCTGTTCAGGAATCGCTTCGCGGTGGAATGCTGCGATGAAATCGGGATCGGAGTTTTTGGTCTGAATCATGGCATCAGAAGTAGCCGAACCCTGCGATGCGCAGCATCGTATGTATGGTGCCGTGTCAGGGAATCGAACCCCGCGACGTAGGAACTACGGGTTTACAGCCCGAGCCGCCTCCATAACGGCGTAACACGGCTTTGTCGGCTGCGATGAAAACGAGTACGGTACGTAAACGCTCTAACCAGCTGAGCTACCTCGCCCGTTCGGGCAAGGACGGGACTCGAACCCGCGGCCTCTCGATTACCAGTCGATGTAACCGATGCTCTGCGATGCGCAGCCTTGTAGCGTTCTCCAACCATGCGCGATGAAAACGGAATCGGCGTTTTTTTTCGTGCTCTGCCTTTTGAGCTATCCAGAATGTCTCCAGAGTTGGACTCGAACCAACAACAACGCCATTAGAAGTGGAAGTAGCCGGTTCCTGCGATGCGCGCATGGTTTTCAAAGAGAGTGCGCTGATGAAAACGGAAACCGAAATGCGGACTCGAACCGCTTAGATTGTTTTCAAGACAATTTTTGATCCAAACGAAGTATCGGTTCCCTGCGATGCAGCGTGAAGCGATTATAGCATATTCGATTGTCAAAGTGCCGTGGAGCGGAGTTTCAGCTTGCTTTCTCCACCAGGTGCGGGATAAGATCGCGCCCTTCCTCGTCGACGATCCAGGCATGGTCGGTGTCTATGATCTTGAACGCCATTACCTCGTGCCGCTCGCAGTAGCAGTCGGCCACGGTGTCCCCGCAGAACACGTCGCGGCCTTTGGCGTCCACCACGCACATGCGGCCTTTGAAAAGCGGCGCATCTGAACCCATCCTTCACCTCGCTTCTTTTTTGCTTCCCGTTAGCCGTTAGCCGCTTTAGCCGTCCATTTCCTATAAACCCCTATTACCTATACTTATTACTTACTTCTTTTTCTTTAGGAATGTAGGCTAATACGGCTAATACGGCTAAAAGTGCAGTTCAACATATATTTTCTCGTTAGCCGTCGCTGTGTTTTGTCGGCTAAAAATCGACTTATCGTCGGCTAATTCACCAAGGTGAACAAAAATAGTTTTTCAAAACATCGGCTAATACGGCTAATACGGCTAAAAAGGTCAGTCTTCGGCTAACGTGACGGCCAACGGAATGTAGCAACGTTGAACACCATAATCCGAAGTTTTCGCCCTCCCATTGTTTTTCGGGTACTTCACCCACCCCTCGATCTTGTTCTGCATGATGCTGTGCATCTCGTTCACCAGGAAGCGGCTCTGCGCCCTGCACTGCTCCTCGGTAAGCGCCTCCTGGATCAGCTCCTGCGCGCACACGCGCACGTCCTCTTGGCGGCGCTGCGGCTTCGCCATCCATTCGGCCAGCTTCTCGTCGAGGTACTGCTGCACCATGCCGACGCGAGGATCGTCCTCCAGGTACTGCTCCTGCTTCTCCATGGCGAACGCAGCCGAACGTTCGTCTAGCACGAGCACGGGACGCTCCGTTTTGTAGACATGGACCGCCTCTGCCCATGCTTGCTCGAAATAACCGTCCGCTCCGTCGGCGAACAGGCTCATGGCCGGTTCGTTGATTCCGCATTCGACAGGAAGGAAACGGCGGTTCCCAGTGGTATCCGTGAGAAAATGCGGGTTGTTCGTCGTTCCGGCGAACACGCACGCTCGCGGCCTCTGCTCGGTCTCCCTGGCGTACTTCGGGCGTATCGTGTCCACCTGCGACGTTAGGAACGCCTTGATGCTCTCCACGTCGCGCTGCTTCTTCGCCGCCAAAAGCTCGGCCATCTCCACGATCCACAACCCGCGAAGTTTCTCAGCAGCAGCGTCGCCCTCGATGGTGTTGAAATTGTCGCAGTACCAGTCGGAGCAGTGCCCCAGCTTGCGGAGGAAGAACGATTTGCCGAGACCTTGCGGGCCGATGAGCACCGGCATGTAATCGAATTTCGTTCCAGGTTCATACGCCCTGGCTACCGCTCCCATCATGAACAGCCGCATGACAGCAACGTTGTAGTCGCTCATGTCGGTACCGAGAAAACATGGTAGCAGCGTGTCCATTCTAGGCTCCCCGTCCCATTCAAGACCGTCCATCCACGATGTTATCGGGTTGTACCGGTTGTGCATGGAGACTTCCGTAACGGCATCGATGGCTTTCTGCTTGCTCATCAAGCCGTAACGGCGTTCCAGGAAAGATGCAAGCCCGCAATAGTCCCAGTCGGCTATAGGCCGCTCCCCTTCGCCGTCGTCCCATGGAACAGGGAGCGTCAAGGTCTTGGTGTATGCGATGACGTTGAACCGGAACCGGCCAGCCAGCCTGTCATCGCGTTCAATAGCCTTGATGCAATTGCTGATGCTCTGGTGCGGCTTGCCGTTCTCGTTCTTCGACAGCGCGACCTTGATTTTCGTCGGGTCTTCCGCGTTGCCTTTCTCCTTCGTCAACGCGCTTTCGACCAATCGCCGAACCTCGTTATTGGAAAGAGGGGGATTGCACTTCTCTGCGTTCTCAGCCATCACTGCTGCGAGTATCGCCGAGTTGCTTAGTCCTTTGCTTTGCAGCGAGCATGCCATCTTGAAAAGCGTGTTGTTTCTTCCCCCGCTCTCGATCTCTCCGGGAACGGAAAGGGCTTTGTTGCTCTCGTCGTCCTTCTTGCCCTGAACGAACTCGATGAACGCCATAACGTTGCCGTCAGCTTCGGCGATTTCGTGCTTTCGCGGATCGCGCTCCCATGCGTACTGTGTCCCGTTCGGGTGGATCGATGGAGGAGCGACGATATAACCTCCGTCGCCCCGCACGTCAACTCCCAGCTTCGGGTTCGCCGAGCACCTTACCTCGCCGTCGATGCGGTAGAGCATGTGCAGCCCTCCGCGCCCTGTAACGGCTGTGGCGGTTTCAGGCAGCTTGCCGTTATCGTCCTCCCATTTGCGGAGCGTGGCCGTTCCGTCCTCGTCCTTCGCCTCGTCAACGTCAAGGTCTATGACCATTGTTCCGTTGCCGCATGCGATGCCGATGTTGTAGTTCGGATTTCTCGTCCACCAGGTGCGGACAGTCTTTTCATCGGTCGAAGCGTTTTTGAACCCCTTTGCGGTCGCTGGGTTCTTAGCTCCCTCGACGAGCGGGAACACGGCCAATCCGAGATGCGCGTACGAAAGCGCCGCATCAAGCATCGTCGTTTCCGCCATGTTTCCCACCGCCTTTCAAAATCTCTATCACGCGCTCCCCCGCCTCTGATGGAGCGCAGAACTCGAACTTGACCCCGTACTTGCGCTCCATCGTGGCGCACGCCTTGGCGAGGCGCAGCCCGCTTATCGGAGGACGCAGCCCCTTCTTCTCGTTGATGGAGTTGCGCGGGTTCTCCCACCTCGTCAGATCGTTAAGCGAGCGTATTCCCAGATCGTTCTCGGTTAGGATTACGAGCTTGCTCCCGCATTCGCGTGCGAGGATACATGCGTTTCTGAACCGTACGTGGTCGTTGTCGATGTTTGCCGCCAGCTCGTCCACCGAGCGCTTGGTGTCTACGACTATCGGAGCTGGAAGCTGGTAGTCTCCGTAGGGGAGATGGCAGCGAACCACCTTCTCCCCCACGGACGCCCAGTAATCGTTTTTGAGCACGTGCTGGCCGACCTTGTTGTTGACGTCCTCTATCAGCGCCATAGCAACTAGAACGGTACGTCTTCGTCATCGACGCACGATGCCGCGTCTACGACGTTGCCGACCTTCTCGCGGTCGTCCCGCGGAGCGGGAATCTTGAAGTCGCCGCTGCGGATGTCCTGCGAGGCGTACACGCCGCGAACCTCCAGCACTTCCTTGTCGTCGCCCTTGTCGTTGGTGTAGAAGCGCTTTTGGAGCACGACGCCCACCTCTTTGCCGATAAGCTCGTCCTCGTTGCACTGGTTCCACTTGAAGCCGCGGTTCGATTCCTCGACGCGGTTCGCGAACGCCTTGAACATGCCGAGCGCGCTTTCCTTGTAGGAGCGGAGGAACCGGTGCGCCCATCCGTTGTTCTTGCCCCAATCGTCGGAGTAGTGGCCGCTGTACTCGTCGGTCAGCTTCCCGTCGACGTACGCCTCCTCGACGTCGTAGACGATCCACAGGTACTCCTTGTCTGGAACGTCCTCAACGTCGGTGATGCGAACGACGTAGCCGCCTACGGGCAGCTTTTCCCCGAAGGTCGTCTCCTCGACGTTCGCCAATCCCAGATCTCTCATGTCTATCTCCTTTCGGTTGTCTGATCGAATGCGATGCGCTTGAACACGGTCATCAAGTCGTCGCATGTTTTGATGTCGTGGCCGTTCAGCGCTCTCAGCACTGCGGCCGCTCCCCCGTAGCAGCTTCGGTCTATCGCGTTCGCCTCGTTCTCCGACGCTATCTCGAGCATCCCCGCTGCGCGTTCCAGCTCGTCGTCGTCGACGTAGGCGCTTCTACGATGGCTAATCAGCATCGTTGGAGCCTTCCGAAATTGGAGCCATGCCCCAGTACTCGCGGATGGCCGTATCAACCGCTTTGAGGTCGTTGTCTACGATTTGGTCTTTGAACATTCCAGGGGGGAGACTTCACTGGAGGTGCGGCGTTGGTGACGAAGCCGTAGGTGTCGCCATCGGTGAACGAGGTCAGGCAGATGGACACCATGCCTACGATGTTTATCTTCTCGTTGATCATCTTGCCGACGGTCGCCGGGACGGTGTGACCCTGCGCGTCCATGTCCGTGTGCATGATGATGTACACGATCTTCTCGGCGTTCTCCTTCTTCGCAGCCTGTATGGCGTTCACAAGGTTGTAGACCTCCGCGCCGATGCGCTTGTACGGTTCGTATTGGTCTCGCGTCTTCTCCGGGCCGTATGTCAGGCGCATGTAGAGATCGGTGACGGCGTAACCGAAATCGTCGAGCACGACTATCGGGCGCTTGGTCTCCAATGCTTTTTTCTGAATGGTCGGTATATCGCGTATCGCAGCCGCGTCAAGCTTTTTCCTAAACGGCAGCGGTTTTCCGATTACGTTGAAGAGCGCCGTATGCTCGCTGGGCAGGTTGCGTAGGCTGTACGACTTCCCAGTGCCGCTCTGCCCCATGATTAAAACAGGAATTGCCATTAATCCACTTCCGTTTCATATTCGACGACGAAGCCAGCGCAGGTGTGTCGCAGGCCGCTAAGCGCTTGGGATACGCAAGACTTGCCTACTCCAAGCACCTCGGCAGCCGCCTTTTCGCTAACGAAAGTTGCGATCTTCTCGCCGTCAACCATGTAGAGCGCGACTGGCTTGAACCTTTTTGCTTTGCTGTAGTTGACGTTGTATTGCTGATTGCACCATTCGAGGTTCTCAACTCTGTTGTCGGTTTTGTCCTCGTTGATGTGGTTCACGTATTGAAGCCCATCTGGGTTCGGAATGAACGCTTCGGCGACGATCCTATGCAGCGTTTTCGTTTCGCTAGCACCTCCGTTGTAGAGGTTCACGAAACTGTAGCCCGTCTTGCTGTTCAACCTTGGTTTCAAAATCCGGCAATGCCCGGTCTTGCGGCTGCGAACTTCGCCTTTTCTGTTTACCTCGTAGCAGTTCTCGAAACCCCTTACCGGGCGCCATTCCTCCAGCACGGCCACCCCCATCACTCGACCTCCGTCCCGTTGTAGCAAAACCGAACCCCTCGGTAGCAGATCGAGAAGTGCGATACGCCTCCGTCAAGGGGGACCCGGTCGATGGAGGTGTCCGTCACCCTCGCAACCTCCATGAAATCGCCCATCGAGCGGAGGTACACGGTCTTGTCGAAGTCCTCCCCGACGATGCGCTTGTGCGCTCGGTCGTAGACGCGCGCGGCATCCACGAGTGCGTTGATGTCATCGAGCCTCATGATCAGTACTCCCTCTTCAAGTAGACTTCGTTCTTCCGCTGCATCACCTTGATGCGCCAATTCAGTTTTTGGCGGTATGTCGCGTTCCGTAGCTGATTCACGACTTGCTGCGTCTTGTATCCTTTCGGGATGCCCTCGACAAGCGCAGCCTCGTAGCCGCTTTCCGCGAACTCGCTTATGGTTTCATCGGCGAACTTGTGCAGCTCGCTTAAAATCGACAAGTCGCGAACCAGCGGGATGTCTTCAACGGACACGGTTTTGAGCGCCATCTTAGATGCCTCCAATCTCGTTATTAATTGCCCTCTTCGCCATTTCGATAAGCATTTCAAGCATCGCACCTCATCAGCGTCCATCTCATCCAAAAGAGCGGTCGCCATCGCACGCGCTCCAGCGCTGAACAGCTTGCATCCAGGAGACGAGCAGCTTTCGCATTCGCAATCTTCTCTAATAGGAGCCTCCAGCATGGAGAGCTTCTCCATAACGTCAGATTTCGTGTAGGTCTTTTCTGCTTGCTCGCCGTTGATGTTGATGACGTCGTCGATGATTCCCATGATCTGGTTTCCTTCCTATCGGATGCAGGACACTAGAACGCATACGGCCCATGCGACGCAGAGCATGATTCCAGCTCCACGGCACCCGCGCTCCCATGTCTCGGGATCGTCGCGTGCCATGTCGTAGGTTTGTGGTACACTTGCACCGTCTTTCCTGACGGATGCGCGCCCACTTTCCACGGCTGGCGCGCTTTCCTTTTCACGCGGCATCTTCCGCTTCCTCCTCTTTCTCTCCCCACGCCTCGCGCACGAAGTTGGTCAGCGCTGGCTCGATATCACCCAGCGTCACGTCGCGCGGCACGTGGACGGTGGCTGACCCGTATGCACCCTCGTAGTGGTGCTCGCCGAATTGGAACACCACGGCGCTCATGTCGTTCATGTCCTCTCCTATCTCGTAGGTTGGTAGTTATTGGCACGCAAGAGCGCGGCTTGGGCCTTGCTTTCGAGCGTGCTGCTATGTTTTCAATGTGCTCTCCGAATAGGCACAGAAGCGGCAGCGTGGTACGATTCGCTCAGATTGGAGGTGGTGAAAATGGACAAAAACTTCGACGAGTTCGTCGAGCTGTTGAACACAGAGCAGAACATGAAAAGACGCAGTGAGATAATCATCAATGCGATCAACGAGTTCAAAGGCGAAGACGATCGTATCGACGTGACAAACGGTGACGCCATGCTGGCAATCGTCGCAGCCATGCAGGACTTCACATTCGATGCCATAAGGCAGTACCATGAATGGCTTAGCTCAAACTGCTAACCTCTCGCGAAAGGTCACGCCCGTCGATCGATGTGGCAATTGGTCGGCGGGCAACCAGCTCCTTCATGAACGCCAGTTCCTCAGAGGTGGCCTTTCCTTCCGCCACGCGAGACGCGAACTTCGCAAGGGACTTTTCAAGCGTTGGTGTCGTTGTAGTTTCCATACGCGGCTCCTAACTGCTGCCGCTTCCGTGCCTATCCGGTTGTCAAGGTGCGAACCGGATACCTGCATGGACGGCTGCTCTGATAGAATCGCGCGCGAAGTCCGACAGAAGACACGATTACCTCGTCGCGCTGTTCGGATCGGCTATCGGGTTCGTGCTCGGCGTAATCGCCGAACACTTCATCGGAATAGCAGCTGCAATACAATCGATAACGCAAAGCCTGCCGCAAGGCTGACCAAGAACACCCTCGAGTAGTGGCAAAAGTTCTTTCTCACAAGCGACTCCTTTCCAGCAGCCGCACATGCAGGTATTCGGTTTTCACGGTGCTAAACTGGTCGCACTTGACAACCGCATAGAGCGCAGCGGAAATGAGGCCGCTATGAGCAAGAGCGTCGATATTGGTTCTTTCGGCGATGGACTGGAAAACTGATCGAAGAAGGTGTGTCCGAGATACTGGCAGAAGGCTTAGATGCCGAATGCCCCGCTTGCGGCAAGGCGTTCACGCTCGACTTCGGCGATCTTAAATGCCCGTATTGTGGGACGGTTGTCAACGTCGGATGCTAGCGAGAAGCTTGACGGATTTCTTCAACTCCTTACGGAGGGCCTTCGCCTCTTTCTTGGCGGCCTTCAAGCCGCCCATGAGGCCGGAGAAGTCGCCGTCCACGATCACAGTGAGGTTTTTATCAGCCATGTAAGCTCCTTACTTGCTGCGCTCTATGCGATTGTCAAGGTGACTTTGCGGTGAAGCCGGCGCGCTATCCATTGCGCGAGATGGCCAGATACAGTAATTTATTTCCTGTTTGAGATGAAAAAAATATCCTGAACATCAACGCCGAGAAAGTCTGCCGCTTGCTTAGCGGTTTCGATTCGCATTGTGCTGGGATCATTTTCGTATTTATTGTAACAAGGACGTGACACGCCCAAATGGCGCGCCATGGCGATTTTTGACACACCCTTGCTTACGCGAATTTCTTGAAGCGTTTTCATCTGTCCTCCTTCCTCATAAAACAGTAATTTAATTCCTGTAGACTGTCAAGAATATTTTTACTAAAATGGAAGAAAATTTTTACTGATGGGCGGTTCTCATGGGTGTTGCTGAAAACATAAAGATGATAAGAGACATGTTTGATGTCACGCAACGCGAACTTGCAGATATTGCAGGCGTCACAGAAAACGCTGTATCAAAATGGGAAAACGGATACTCCGAGCCGAGAATGGGCGCAGTGGAGAGAATTGCTGCCTGCTATGGGCTAAAAAAACGGCACATCATAGAAGACGGTGGCATGGATCTGATCGATCCAATAACAAAAAGGCCTAAGATACTGAATGATTATCCACAAGGTGCGATAATCCCATCCCCACCACGCAGGGCATACGCCCCCCTCCTCGGTCGTGTGCATGCCGGAGACGCACAGACTCCCGAGATCATCGAGGACAACGTGTCGCTCCCTTACGAAGTGTGGGACAAGCACCGCGATGGGTATTTCTTGGAGGTCGAGGGAAATTGCATGAGCAAGGTCTACCCCGAAGGATGCTTCATATTCGTCGACCCCCGCATGGAGCCCAAGAACGGCTCCATAGCGGTGGTGAGCATAGACGGAGAAGATTATGTCATGAGGCGGCTCTACCGAGGGGCGAATACGATGATCCTCTCCCCAGACAGCTGGGAGGACGGTTACGAAGATATCGTTATAAGCGAGGGCGATGACCGTACCGTAGAATTCGAGGGTGTTGTGGTCTGGTTTCAGGCAAGCAAGGAAATGGAGTAGGCTATGGGCAATATGACAAGCAGGATTAAAAGAACTGTAACTCTGATAGCTTCATTATCTTTAGCCGCTGCACTATTTGGTTGCTCATCTCAATTAAGTAAGCAAGAAACGGAAGCTTTGGATAAAACAGCATCGATCTCCTCGATGCACTTCAAGTATCCAGGATCATGGAAAAGCGAAAATATTGACGCTAGCGGCCTCCGAGTAACATCTCCAAACAAAGACGCCTCCGTGGCTGTCAATTATTGCTATGGCGCCTACGAAAACGAACGGTCAAATCAAGAATTTATCGATGGCATAACAAACAACCCCGAGAATATACGAGATTATTCAGTTAATGGGTATTCGGGCAAAAAGTTTAATTGCAAGGTTGACGTTGATGGAGCCACGTATGATGCTCAGTGTGTTTTCGTTGTAGTTGGAAATGACATAGCAGCAATGTATGCGGTGTATGATTCGTCAAAACATGCAAACACGATAGACGACATGCTTGCATCTGTGCAAATTAAAGAATCAGAACAAAAAACTGAACAGAAAGACGCATCTCAAAAAGAGAAAGCGCAGGAAGAAAAGAAAGAAGAGCCGATTCCTTCTACGCCGTCGGAATCGGTCAGCCAGAAAAATGCTTTGGAAAGCGCAAAAAACTACCTCGACATAATGCCATTTTCATACGACGGGCTGATTGATCAGCTAGTTCACGATAAGTTTTCTAAAGAAGATGCCACGTATGCAGCCGATAAATGTGACGCAAATTGGGACATGCAAGCAGAAAAGGCTGCAGCATCATATCTAGACATAATGCCATTCTCCCGTGATGGGCTTATCGAACAACTCATCCACGATGGCTTCACCGAAAGCCAAGCAGCACACGGAGCCGATTCTGTAGGACTGTAATCTGGAAACACATATAAAAATATTTGTTAGAACAGTTTACACGTGTTAAAGTATTTGTTATACTTATCCCATCGGAAGGAGGAGCGATGAAAGACTACTCGTCGAGGGAAGTCATCAAGCTGTTGAAAGCCGATGGGTGGTACGAGGTCGGAACAGTCGGGAGTCATCACCAGTTCAAGCACCCGACCAAGCCGGGACGCACTACAGTGAAGCACCCGACCAAGAGCATCCCGCGCAAGACCCTCGACAGCATAGAGAGGCAATCGGGGCTGCTGTTCAGGTAGCCCCACCCCCTCTACCGCGCCTCGCAATCAGAATTGGAGGATCGAATGAAGAAGAACGACAGGTATATCTACCCCGCCGTTTTCACCTACGAGCCCGGACAGGAAATCGCCGTGACGATTCCAGACCTCGACGTGGCGACCAGTGGCGAGAGCGACGACGATGCGCTTCTGTCAGCGCGGGAGCTACTAGGATGCGTGTTGTACGGCCTCGAAGAGGACGGCGAGGAAATCCCCGCGCCCAGCCAGCTCAAAGATGTGAGCGTAGCCGAAAACGAGCATACGGCGCTCGTGGACGTGTACATGCCATCGGTCAGGCAAGCCCAGTCGAGCAAGGCGGTGAACCGCACCGTGACGCTGCCCGCCTGGCTAAACTCGCTCGCGGTCGAGCACAACGTGAATTTCTCTCAGACCTTGCAAGCTGCGCTGCGCGACCAATTGAAGGTTCATTAGGAAAGACGCGAAAGATAGAAGATTACGGAACGATGAAAGCCCCGCGCTTATGGGCGGCCACCCAGCGCGAGGCTTCGACAAAATACCAACCGAATAAACGGAAGGCAGGTGAATTGTACCATGCAGCCATCTAATTGGGTATGCTGCGCATATCTTCGCAAGTCGCGCGAGGACGACAGCCGCGCCTCTTCCGGGATCCCGAAAGAGGAGATAACCAAGGAAACACTAGCCAGGCATCGCAGGATAATAAACGGCCTCGCCGACGAGAACCAGCACAAGATAAGCCAATGGTACACCGAGGTTAAATCAGGCGAAACCATCGATGGTCGCGATGCGATAAAGCTGCTGCTGTCCGATCTAGCATCGGGAAAATGGGATGCCGTGTACGTTGTAGAGGCATCCAGACTCGGACGCGGCGGCGGGGCCGACCAGGAAAAGATAGTCAACGCCTTTCGATACACGGGAACATGGCTGATAACGGAGGATAAGCGATACGATCCCGAATCGAAATCGGACATGAAGCAGCTTAAGAACGAGCTGCGCAGCTCCGAGGACGAACTGGACAGCATCACCGCCCGCCTGATCCGAGGTAAAGTTCGCTCTGCGAAAGAAGGGCGCTGGCAATCGACGGGGAGAACCCCCTACGGATGGACCGCCGTAAGGATAAGGGGCATCTGGCAACTAAGGCCAGACGAGAACCATCCGCACATGCTGAGGATCTATGACCTGCTGGAGGCAGGATACGGATTCAGCGCAATCGCAGACACTTACAATCGCGAGCATGTCCCAACAGCAAGAGGCGGATACCACTGGACGGCAGCCGCAATGCGCGCCATCGCGCTCAATCCCGCGAACTGCGGATACGTCAGATACGCGCAACGCCATGTACAGCGCGTGTTCGATCCGGAAACGTTCGAGGTTCACAAGGTGCGGGTGCTGAACGAGGATCCCATCATCGTCAAGGGCCTGCACTACGGTACGGGCGGTATACCGAAGGAGCGATTCGACCGCATTACAAGGAGACTCACCGAATCGGCGCGCGTCCACGCTGGCCGAGAGCTTCTTAACCCGCTTGCCGGCATTCTGCGATGCGGAAAGTGCGGTTACTCGATGAACTACCATCAGATGAGCTCAGGCAAGAGCAAGGCGTATTTCTACCAGCACAAACGACCGAAAGCCATGACGCGCGAATGCGACGGTTGCCGTGGCGCTAGAGCAACGCTCGTGATGGAGGTGTTGATCGAAACGCTCAAGCGAACCATAGACGATATCGAGATGCGCATTGGATCGGATGACGGAACATCGGAATACGAGAGCCGCCTATCTTCGTTGAGGACAGCACTCGAAAAGGAGGAGGCGGCTAGATCGCGCGCCATGGAAGCGTTCGAAGCTGGAATCTACTCGATTGACGAGCTTAAAGACAGGAAGGATAAGGCAGATAGGAACATCAGGAGCATCGAACGCGAGATGTCGGAATTGAAGCCGCCGCAGTACACGCCAGGAATGATCGTCTCTCTACACGAGTGTATCGACCTTTTAACCGACGACAGCATAGCGGCGCAATCGAAGAACGACCTGCTTAAATCGCTGATCGCCAGGATCGACTACTACAACGACACCGAGCCTTACGTGCTGCCGAACAAGATACATCTCGATATTTTTTTACGCTAAGCACCTATCATCGATGGCTGTACCCATGCCTGTGGGGTCCCCATCCTTTATTCGGCGCGCTGATAAACGCCGACACGATTTGGGTAACGCCGGCATTCGAGCGCTTCAACGGACTCATGGAGTTGCTCATTCGCTGGCGATCGTACTATGCGATCGGCGTCCCGGCCCTTCGCTTCGTGCCGCTATCCAAGATGCGCCTCGACTGGGAGCGACGGCTCGTCGGGCCTCCCGACGCCCCCATGCGCTACGGAGAAGCGCTCGTCGTCAGCAGTTTCGGCGTAGACAGCACCCCGTACAGCCAACAGATGATCCACTTTCTCGACAGAGGGCTGAACAGGCTCGAACGCATCGTGGCGCGCACCGAGGAGATCGGCGAGCGCTGCAAGCACCTCATCTTCGAGGACAGGAGGCTCACCCTGCGCCAAAAGCAACTGCTTGCCGATCTCGTAGACAACCCCTTGCTCGTCGTGGACGTGGGCATGTACGAGAAGCGATTCGACATCGCCGCTTCAACGGCGAGAGCTGATCTCACACGCCTCGTCTCGCTCAACTTCCTGCTTACGGAGTTCTCGGCCAAGAAACAGGTATTCTGGCTTCGCCCCGATATCTCCCGCGTGCTTGCCAGCCGCTCTGCAGCCTCAACTCCTGCTTCAAGCACGCAAGCTTGAAGCAGGCGCGCTCGTCGGGCGGTGTATGATCGGTTCACCAGTCGAGAGAAAGGTGCAGGCATATGGGCAAGTTCGTGATTAAGACCACCGACGCAGGATGCCATTTCGTGCTGAAAGCCGACAACGGCGAAGTCATCGCCACGTCGCAGGTGTACAAGTCGAAGGAGTCCTGCAAGAAGGGCATCGAAAGCGTCAAGAAGAACGCCCCGGACGCCGCCGTGGTGGAAGAGGACTAAGCGCACGCAGAACGTCCTTCGTCCCAAACGGGGATGTCCTCGTTTGGGACATTTCCGCCTGACGCCTCATAAGCAGCCGCTTCCCATCCGCGACATGCGACGGATTGCCAAAACGATTCGACGATCTTGCCTGTCGCGCAGGACGTTTTCCTATTGCGCGTTCGTCCACTCTTTCATCTTGCCGATCAATTCGTTCTTGCTATGGATATCCAGTTTCCGGTAAATGCTCTTTGCATGCGTCTGGGCGGTGCTTTTGGAAATGAACAATTCATCGGCAACTTTCGTCAAGCTGTAGCCTTGCGAAAAAAGCTGGATTACTTCGACTTCGCGCTGCGTCAATTTGTACTCGCTCACGCGTTCGCTTGGAACTCTTGCGGCGGAATTCGCCGCGCTATCGAGAGCTTTATCGCTCGAATTCGGCTGCTTTCGCAACGCCAACACTCCGAACGCTACAACAACAAAAGCCATCAAGGAAAACAAAACCATCAACACGAGCGTTTCCAACGACAGCAGCCCTTCATCCGGGGAAGAGCCCAGAACCCCGGGCACCATTACGTAGCTGACGAGCCACGACGCCACTTCGGTCAAAATACCGCAGACAAGAAACAGTGGTACGGGAGGGATCCTTCCCTTCGTGGCGATATCGCAGAGCAGCACCCATAAAAAGAAGTCGAGCGATGATCGGGCGACGACTACGATATGGCCTCCCTCCACATACGAGCCAAATATGAGCGACGCAAACATGCCCGAAAAGAAAAGCAACGCCAAAACCATCCAGCAAACAAGGGTCAGTCGACCGATGCTCATTCTTTTCGCCATCGACAGAGGCTTCGAACCCGCAGCTTCCCCGTTGCCGTCGATACCGTGCTTGGTTTTGAACCAGTACCAAACACATGCCGCAAGGATCAAACCCGATACTCCGATTGAAATCACCCAACGAAGGTAGGGGACGCTTTCCGAAGAATAACCGGTGTCGATAATGCCGCGCACTACGCTCCCCGCAAGCAAGAAAGCAATATAGAGGCCTATGTACAATGTCGTAGTCTGGTTAATCCATTTTTTCGAGCCCGAGGGCTTGCTTCTTTTCTGCTTTGGAATCCGACCCTGAGGTTGAGCCAGACACCAGGACAACCCGACGATTAGCGGAGTCATTGTCGTAAGAAGAGGCTTCATCGAAGCAAACGAAAGAGAAAGGGCCGTAAGGAGAACGATGCTCATGAAATACGATATCGCCAGCAAGACTAGATGCTTTGCCCCAAACGAACTCGAGAAGTACTGCGCCCAAGCAAGATAATTTCCCAAAAACCCGATAACGGTTAACAAAATTGAAAGCCAGAAAACGACCGCATCGAAAACTCCCGCTTGAACGCACATGTTCAAAACTGCGCCCATGGTTCCGATGATCGACGAAGCCAATACGACCCTTTTTCCCAACGAATAGCATCCGCCGCTTTTCTTGAAGAAAAAGAGGGCGATCACGCTCAAAACAAGCGCTTCGATGAGAAACACGGTGTAAAGCTGGATACCGTATCCGAAAACCGAAACCTCGCTACCGAGAGGATACAAAGTCCCAAAAACTGCCTGATAGCGAAAATATGCCCAAAAGAACGTCATGCCTACGATCGGTGCCACGATTTTTTTGACGTTCCCCATGCCCAGAGCTCCTTTTAAGCGAGTTTCCGAATAGCCGAATCCTTATTTGGACGCTTTTCCTCACGCATCGCTATTCTATTCCAGCAATCCCCTGTCCGTTAGTATACCCTGCCACACATTCCAACCGCCTCATTCCCAAGGGCCTAACTGACAATCAAACGGGCAAAAAGAAGCCATTTCTGTAAATATCCCCTATTTTATGGTCAGCTCTTCGGACATTTTTAAAGAATCCCATCGTTTATAGGATGGAGCACGCGCACGACCGAATCGATAATCGCCCTGTCGCTGCCAACGTTCGCAAAAGCGGACAGGAGAAAGAGGGGATGTATGAATCTGAATCGTCGTGATTTCTTAAAAGGTGGGGCTTTGATTGGCGGCACTGCCGCACTGGGCACCATGTTCGGATGCGCAGCAAGCCCAAAGGGATCAACCTCGGGAGCGGTTTCAACTGACGCAGGTTTGCCCGCAGGCACCACCGCCGAGGATTTCGCGCAGTCTTCGGTCTCGCTTGACCCTATCACCGCGTTCTCAGAAGAGAAAACCTACGACATCGTCGTTGTCGGCGCCGGCACGGCTGGCGTTCCTGCAGTATATTCAGCACTGGAAGAAGGAGCGACGGTCGCATGCCTGCAGCGCGAGGGCACGGTGCAGGCCAACGGCAACGGCTCGTCGGGCATCATTCTGGAAGAAAGCAACGAAGCCGGCATCTTGCAGTATATGCAAGCTTGGAGGAAAGCCGGCGGCTATCGCATGAATCCCGACTTGCTGAAGCTGTTCGTCGATCACTCCGGCGAGACGCACATGTGGATGCTTCAACGCTCGGCAGAAGTTGACTATATCCCGAGCCCGATCTCCGCAACGAAGACCACCTACGACGAGGGTAACTTCTGCACGGCCGTCATTAAGACGTATGGCCCGAAACCCAAGAACCACACTGACATCATGGCCCTTCTTGCCGCAGCAGCGGAAAAGCAAGGTGCGGAATTCTTTTACAGCACGCCGGCCGTCCAACTGGTCAAAGACGAAAGCGGCGCGATCACCGGCGTTATCGGCAAATCGGAGAACGACTACATCAAGTTCAGCGCAACCAAAGCCGTCATCCTGGCAGCGGGCGACTACCAGAACAACGAAAGCATGGTCGAGCGCTACTCCCCGGACGTCGTCCGCTTCGGCCGCAAGCAGATGAACCGCACGGGCGACGGCATCCTGCTCGGCATGACCGCAGGCGGCGCCATGTCGCCGGTCAACCATGCGAAGACCATGCACGACATGGATGCCGCGCCTATGCTCATGACCCGCATTCCTCTTATGGCGCTCGATGAAAAGGGCGAGCGTTTTATGAACGAAGAGATTCCGATGGAATCATGGGACTTGACGCTCAACACCCGGAAAGATGTCGAGGATCCCGGGCGCTTCTTTCGCATTTTCGATAGCGATTATATGGTGAAATACGGATCGAAAACCTCAATCGAATCGCTTGAGAACTATATTCCCGGCTTCAAGGAGAGCCCGGAGAACGTCTATCCTTCACTCGTCGACACGCATCGTGCCGATACGTTGGATGAATTGGCGGAGCAGTTGGGCATCCCCGCCGACGCCTTGAAGAAGAGCGTCGAGAAATGGAACGAGGCGTGCGCATCGGGCGTCGACAACGAGTTCGGCGTGCTGAAGGAGAACCTGCATCCCATCGACACACCGCCCTACTGGGGCATACGCCAATGGATCCGCTGCAGCGCCATCAACTCCGGCGTCATGGTGAACGGCAACTGCCAGGTCCTCGACGCTCAGGGCAATGTCATCAAGGGGCTGTACTCGGTCGGCTCCGGTGCCGGAAACCTGTGCGGCGGTTTGGAATGGAACCTTGCCCAGGGAGGCCTGTGCTGCGGTTCCTACATGACGATGGGCCGGTATGCAGCCATCCACGCCATTACCGGCAAGATGGAACCGAGCAAGCCCGCCACATACGAAGACACCAAGAGCTATTGGGCTAAGTAGCGCCCCTTCTTCCATCCTCCCTCCCTTGCGGCCACCGGATGCCGCCGTGGTGGAAGAGGGCTAAGCACGAAAGCGGCCTCCGGATTCGGAGGCCGCTGCATGTTCACGCAATTACACCTGACCAAAACATGACGGCTTTCACATCTTGCCCTTCAACGATGTGAAAGCCGTCATGTTTTGCTACAATGCAGTCACCACAACTGCTCTTCGCAAGAAGATGCATCGACAATTTCATACATCGCAAGCTTTCAACAGCAAACGAGGAGGGCATCTGCCCCCTCCTTTCGATTGTTGGGCTTGCGCTCATATTGTCGATGCGGAGCAGTTGTGGTGACTGTGGTGGGTGCCTTCCTTACTTGCTCTGGGTAACAGGGGCTTCCTCTTGCAGTCCAACAGATTGCTCGACAGGAGGAGCCAAAATGAATCTCGTAAGCGCGGTTTGCCCTAGTTGCGGTGCCCAAATCCAAATCCCGCCTGATCAAGACAGGGCGTTCTGCTCGTATTGCGGAAATCAGATTGTGGTTAAAACCGAAATCGCCGACAAGGTGAAAATCGACGGCGTGGTGAAGATCCAGTCTGCCGACTTCATCATCGAGGCGGGGGCTCTGAAGGAATACCACGGAGCCGGCACCGACGTTGTCATACCGGATAACGTTACGAACATAAGTGGAGCATTTCGGAAGACGTCCATTACTACGATTACCTTACCTGAAGAACTCCAAGTGCTATCCGGCGCCTTCGATAGCTGTTCTTCGCTCAGAGCCGTCAACTTGCCCGAAAGGCTTCAGGACATCTCCTACTCCTTTTTCGGATGCGAGTCGCTCAAATCTATCACGCTTCCCGACGGACTCGAGAACCTGAAAGGATCTTTCGGCTATTCAGGCCTCGAACGCGTAACCATACCGAGCGGAATCGGCACGATAGGCGGCAACGATCTTGATGACGGCTGCTTTTCGGGCTGCGACTCCCTTGCAGAAGTCGTCATTGAAGAAGGAGTCTCCTGCATAGGAACGAATTGCTTCAGCCATTGTTCCTCACTCGAAGAGGTCATCATCCCTGCATCTGTCACAAAAATTGGAAATTTTGCTTTTCAGGAATGCAAAAACCTATCGGACGTAACCATCCTGGGATCAAATACCAAGCTGGAAATGAGCGCTTTTCGGCACTGCCCTTCTTTGACCACCGTCAACGCACCGACATCTGTCTTGAAGAACATATTCCGCGACTACGGGAAACCAGAGTGGCGTCCCTTTTACGACACCCCCTGGTATGACACGCGAGGAAAGGAGGAACGCAAAGCACTCGGCATTTGCGAACACTGCGGAGGTAACATCAAAGGCGTCCTTGTCAAAAAGTGCAGTCACTGCGGCAGGAAATACTAATTAGAAAATACATGGTCGCAAGATCGACAGAAGGGTGCGAATCCTATGGGACTCATCAAGGCAATGGGAGGTTCTACTCGGGGAGTTCTTGCCGATTCGTGGAGAGATTTCTTCTACTGCGAGTCGCTTGATGCCTCCACATTGGCGTCAAAAGGACAGAAGAAGACAGGGAACCCTGATCGTTCCTCAAACGCCAAGGGAGACGAAAACGTTATCTCGAACGGTTCAATTGTTGCCATAAACGATGGCCAGTGCATGATCATAGTCGAATCAGGAGCTGTCGTTGACCTTTGCGCCGAACCCGGCGAATACCTATATGAAACGTCAAGCGAGCCGAGCGTCTTCTACGGCCCGTTGGGCGCAAACGTCAAGAGCACGTTCAAAGAGATGCAACGTCGTATAGGATTCGGCGGCAGTCCCGGGAAAGACCAGCGCGTTTACTACTTCAACATCAAGGAGATCGTCGGAAACAAATACGGAACCCCTAACCCCGTTCCCTTCCGCGTCGTCGATGCCAATATTGGCCTTGATATCGACATAGCCGTACGCTGCAATGGCGAATATTCGTACAGGATAGATAACCCCCTGTTGTTCTACCGCAACGTTTGCGGGAACGTTGAAACCACCTACACAAAGGATCAACTGGATTCTCAGTTGAAAAGCGAGCTATTGACCGCCCTGCAACCTGCATTTTCCCGCATCTCGGCTGCTGGCGTGCGATACAGCAACGTTCCCGCGCATACTCGCGAACTTGCAGCGCTTCTAAACGAAGAGCTCACTGACACATGGCGAAGCCTTCGCGGAATGTCCGTCGTGTCCTTTGGAATGAATTCTATTCGAGCTTCGGAAGAGGACGAACTCGTTATCAAGCGACTTCAGAGCGCTGCGGTGATGCGCGATCCGAATATGGCAGCCGCCAATCTGGTAGCCGCCCAATCCGACGCCATGCGCATCGCGGCAGGAAACGCAAACGGAGCAGCTAACGGCTTTATCGGTTTAGGGCTAGCGAACATGACAGGCGGAACGGATGCGGGACGTTTGTTCACCGACGCAGCGACCAGCTTTCATCATTCCGGATCCTTCAATCAGCAGAACTGGACTTGCTCTTGCGGAGTAAAGAACTCGGGGAACTTCTGCCAAAACTGTGGCAAAGAGCGCTGCAGTGATTCCGCATGGACTTGCCCTTCATGCGGTACGAGCAGCGCAGGGAACTACTGCTCGCAGTGCGGCAAAGCCAGAACGCAGCCCTGATGCATTCCTAGAACAGCATCAGGAACAAGTGCGTGAAGGCGAAGGCCAGGAGGCCGCAGCCGGGGAACGTGAGGATCCAGGTGAGCACCATCCTGCCGGCCAGCCCCCACTTCACCGTGCGGATGCTCTTCTCGGCACCCACACCCATGATGGCGGTGGTCTTCGTGTGGGTGGTGGATACGGGCATGCCGGTGAACGTGGCCAGGCCGATGCAGAAGCAGGCCGACAGGCACGCCGCGAAGCCCTGGTATTGCTCCATCTTCACCATGTTCATGCCCACGGACTTGATGATCTTCTTGCCGCCCACGGCCGTGCCCAGCGCCATCGTCGCCGACACGAGGATGATCAGCCAGAACGGGAACTCCACGTTCGAGTCCACCGCGCCGCTCATGCCGATCATGATACCCAGCATACACAGCGACAAAAACTTCTGGCCGTCCTGTGCGCCGTGGAGCACGGCCACGCCCGCGCCCGAGATGATCTGCGCCCACTTGAAGAACGAGTTCGCCTTCGCGCGGCTGAGATGCCAGCACAGCTTCTTGATGAGCCGAGTGAACAGCCATCCGGTGCCGAATCCCAAAAACGTGGAGATGACCAGGCCGTAGACGACCTTCACCCACTCGTCGCCGTTCACGCCCGTCAGGCCGCCCTGCAGGGCGATGGCCGCGCCGGTGATGCCGGCGATGAGCGAGTGGCTTTGAGAAGTGGGGATGCCGAAGTACCACGCAGTCACACCCCAGACGATGATGGCCACCATGGCCGCCGCGAGCGCGATGAGGGCGGCTTGGTTGTCGCCGCCGAAGTCGACCATCTTGAAGATGGTGAGCGCCACAGCCGACGACACCATCGTGATGGCGGCCAACCCCACGAAGTTGCATACCGCCGCCATCGCAATGGCGGGACCGGGTCTCATAGCCTTCGTGCCCACCACGGTGGCGATGGCGTTGGGGGCGTCGGTAGCCCCGTTCACCACGGTGGCGCCCAGCGTCAGGACGACGATGAGAGCGAGCACCGGGTCGCCCATGAGCGCCGCGGCGAACGCTCCCAGATCATAGCTCATGCCGGTTTCCTCCGAACCCGAACGTTGAAGACAAAGCACTCGGAGCAATGATAGGGATGCAATGTCAGGATCAGGCAACGGAAAGATCAAGTTTAGGTAAAATCGCTTGTCACATGCGCGCGAAGGATGCGCCGAATGTAAAGAAAAGGCGCCGGCTGCACAATTGCAGCCGGCGCCTTCATGCCAAGAACGATCATTTTTACCGCGCGAGACGCTCCTGCACGGAAGCGGCGATGCCTTCGGCGTCCAAGCCCAGGTCGTGCAACAGCTGGTTCGTGGAACCCTGGGGCACGAACGTGTCGGGGATGCCCAACGTCAGCGCGGGGACCGCGAGGCCTTGGCGCGCCAGCTCGCCCAGCACGGCCTCGCCTACGCCACCGGAGATGATACCGCCTTCCACCGTCACGACGAGCTTCGTTTGCGCCGCACGGGCGATTTCTTCCACATCGAGCGGCTTGACCCAGCGCATGTCCACCACGCGCGCCTCGATGCCGTTCTCGGACAGCAGCTCGGCCGCCGCTTCGGCGCGCGGCACCATACGCCCGAACGCAAGGATGGCCACGTCGTCGCCTTCGCGAACCACGCGCGCCTTCCCCTCTTCCAATACCTGCGGCTCGTCGGGCAAGGCTACGCCCTCGGCCGCTCCGCGCGGGTAGCGGATAGCGAAAGGCCCGCCCAGCGCGAGCGCGGTATGCAGCGCATGCACGAGCTCGGCCTCGTTGGAAGGAGCCAGCATCCTCATATGCGGGATCATGCGCATGTAGGCGAGGTCGAACATGCCATGGTGCGTCGGGCCGTCCTCGCCCACGATACCGGCGCGGTCTATGGCGAACACAACGTCGAGATCCGGCAGCGCGTTGTTGATGATGACCTGATCGATGGCTCGCTGCAAGAACGTTGAGTAGATGGCCACAACCGGCTTCTTGCCGCCCGTCGCCAAGCCGCTGGCCAGGCCCACCGCGTGCTCCTCGGCGATGCCGGCGTCCACGAACCGATCGGGGAACTCTTCGGCGAACGCGTCCAAGCCGGTACCGCCCTTCATGGCGGCCGTGATGGCCACGATACGCTCGTCGCGTCGCGCTTCGGCGGCCAGCGCCTTGCCGAACACGCTCGTGTACGACGGCGCCGATGCCGCTTTCTTCTTCACATCCCCCGTCGCGATATCGAACGGCGCGATACCGTGGAACTTCTCAGGGTTCTGGACCGCCGGCGCGTATCCCGCGCCCTTGCGCGTGACCACGTGCACGAGCACGGGAACGTCGGTGTTCATCACGGACGCCAACGTCTCTTTGAGCAGGCCGATATCATGACCGTCTATGGGCGCCGTGCACAGGATGCCCAGCTGTTCGAAAATCATCGAGCGCGGGATGACGAACTGCTTCATCGACTCCTTCACGTTGCGTCCGAAGTTCGCAAGCGCGCTGCCGAAAGCCCCGCTGCTCTCGAGCGCCTCCTGCACGGAGTCGCGGGTTTGACGATACTGAGGCGTGGCTCGCATGTAACCGAGGTGCTTCATGAGCGCGCCCACGTTGCGCGAGATGGACATCTCGTTATCGTTGAGGATGATCACCATGGGCGTCTGCGCCTGGCCGATGTGGTTGAGCGCTTCGAACGCCATACCGCCCGACAGGGCCGCGTCGCCGATGACGGCCACGATCTTCTCGTCGCCGCCCGAGAGTTCGCGCGCCTGCGCCAGACCGAGCGCCACCGACAGCGAGTCGGACGCATGACCCGACGGATGCACGTCGTAGGGGCTCTCGTCGGGCTTCGGAAACCCGGACAGGCCGCCGTAGGTGCGCAACGTGCCGAAATCATCGAGGCGGCCGGTGATCAGCTTATGCGCATAAGCCTGGTGCCCAACGTCGAACACGATCTTGTCGTGCGGGCAATCGAGCATGCTGTGCAAGGCCAGGATGATCTCCACTGCGCCCAACGATGACGCAACGTGACCGCCGGTTTGAGAAGCCGTCGTCACGATCTCCTCGCGCACCTCCTGCGCCAGAATGGACAGCTCTTCGTTCGTGAGCAGTTTCAGATCGGCAGGGGACGACACCATATCGAGAATACGATTATCCATATGCATCCTTCAACAGGGGCTACGCCGAAACCGGCGCACCCGTCTCCTGCGCAGACGCCTCGTCGGACGACTCGGCAGACCGCTCGCCCGCTTCCTCGACGCCCTGCTGCGCTTCGATGTTCTCCTCGAGCAAATCGCTGGCGCGAAGCCCGAGTCCTACCGCTTCCTCGTACAAGGCGAGCGCAGCGTCAAGCTCCAGCTCGTCGCTGCTCACCGCGTCGACGATTTCTTCGAGGCGGGACTTTACCGCCTCGAAGCTATCATACGACTCAAGCGCCATAGGAGGAGGCTCCTTCCGGCGACTCGCCCTCCTGCTCCGGCGACCCGCACTTCTGAGCCGCGAGGGGCTCGCTTTCGGGTTCCGCGATTTCGTTCTCCCGCATCGCCAGAGGCTCTTCGTTGCCAGCGGCATCCGCGTCGCAAGAAGAAGGGGCATCGGCCTCCTGGCCCTCCTCCCCCTCCAGCATCTTGGCGATACGACCCAGAATGCCGTTGACGAAGCGATGGGATTCGTCTTCCCCACCGAAGTCCTTCGCCAGCTCAACCGCCTCGTTGATGGTGACCGAGGTGGGCACGTCGTCGATGTACATCATCTCGAACGTGGCCAACCGCAGAATCGAGCGGTCGACGATGGGCATGCGGGCCAACGACCAGTTCTCGGACGTGGCGGCAAGGTGGTTGTCGATAGCGATGCGATGCGACTCCACGCCTCGCACCAGCATCAACGCGTATTCGGGCAGCGGACCGTCTTCTTCCAGGCGACGGTCGCCCTCGGCGATTGCCGCGGGCGACTCGTCGGTTATCTCGCTGGTGTACAGCACTTGGAGCGCGGCACGGCGCGCGCTGGTTCGTTCATGTCGTTTAGCAGCCATATAGATTCTTAAAGCCTCCGGACGCTTAGCGGGCGAACTGCATGCCGTCGATGTACACGTCCACAGAGCCTACCGGAATGCCAACCTGGCTGGTCACCGCGTCGGAGATAGCCTGACGGATGTTGGCGGCGAGGTCGGGCAGCACATAGCCGTAGTACACGTCCACGCGAATGGAGATGTGCAGCTTGTCCTCCTCGTCCACCGTGATGTCGATGCCCTGAGTGGAGGGCTTGCTGCCGAACACGGAGCGCAGGCCGCTCGTGGTGGACGGGCCGATGCAGGCCACGCCCTCCACTTCGTTGGCCGCGATGGACACGATGGTTTCGACGACGCCCGGCGCAAGCGCCATGCCGTCGACGTTAAGCTCTGTCATAGTACGTCTCCCATCTGGGTTTCGATGAAGTCGGTGGTCACATCGCCCGAGCAGAACATCGCGTTATCGAGCACACGGCGATGGAAGGCGATCGTGGTTTCGATGCCCTCGATCACGAACTCGTCGAGGGCGCGGCGACCGCGCGCAAGCGCTTCCTCGCGATCCTGGCCGTATACCACGAGTTTCGCCACCAGCGAATCGTAGTACGGCGAGATGCGCGAACCCGTGCGCACGTAGCTTTCCACGCGCACGCCGGGGCCGGCCGGGGCTTCGAATTTCGTGATGGTGCCAGGGCACGGGCGGAAGCCGTGCTGCGGATCTTCCGCGTTGATGCGGAACTCGATAGCATGGCCCGCAGGCGAGAACGGCGCACGGGAAGCGCAGCTCATGGGCTCGCCAGAAGCGATGCGCAGCTGCTCTTTGATGATGTCGGTGCCGGTGATCTGCTCGGTCACCGGGTGCTCCACCTGCACGCGCGTGTTCATCTCCATGAAGTAGAACGACCCGCGCTCGTCGAGCAAGAACTCGATGGTTCCAGCGTTCTTATAGTTCACGGCGCGCACGGCCTTGATGGCCGCCACGCCCATGGCGCGGCGCAGATCCTCGGTCAGGGCCGGCGAGGGCGCTTCCTCGATGAGCTTCTGATGACGACGCTGCACGGAGCAGTCGCGCTCGCACAGGGCGACGTTGTTTCCGAAGTCGTCGGCCAGCACCTGGATCTCCACGTGGCGCGGACGCAGCACGAGCTTCTCCAGGTACACGCCGTCGTTGCCGAACGCTGCCCCGGCCTCGGTGCGCGCGGCCTGGTACTGAGCCTCGAGATCGGCCGGGTCGTGCACTTCGCGCATACCCTTGCCGCCGCCGCCCGCCGTGGCCTTGATGAGCACCGGATAGCCCACGCTGTCGGCGAACGCCTTAGCCTCGGCCGCCGTCTCGATACAGCCGTCGGAACCGGGAACGGTGGGAACGCCGCACGCTTTCATCGTCTCGCGCGCGGAGCTCTTGTCGCCCATGCGCTCGATGCACTCGGGAGCCGGGCCGATGAACACGAGATCGTTATCGGCGCAGGCGCGGGCGAAGTCGGCGTTCTCGGCGAGGAAGCCGTAGCCGGGATGCACGGCTTCCGCGCCGGTGGTTTTCGCCGCGGCGATGATGTTGGCCATGATGAGGTAGCTCTTGTTCGCCTGAGCGGGGCCGATGCACACGGCCTCGTCGGCGTACTGCACGGGATAGGTGTCGGCGTCCTCGGTCGAGTAGACCGCGACCGTCTTCACGCCCAGCTCCTTGCAGGCGCGCATGATGCGCAGCGCCACCTCGCCGCGGTTCGCGATGAGAATCTTGTTAAACATTATGCCGTCTCCGGAGCCGGAGCCGGGGCACCGTGGGGCTCGATGTAGAACAGCACCGTGCCGAACTCGACGGGCGTGGCGTCCTCGAGGCACACCTCGCGGACGGTGCCCATCTCCTCGGCGGCGATCTCGTTCATGAGCTTCATGGCCTCGACGATGCACAGCGTCTGGTTGGCGGCAACCTCGTCCCCCACCTGCACGAACGGCGGTTCGCCGGGTGCCGGGGAGGTATAGAACGTGCCCACCATGGGAGCCGTGACGGCGTACCAATCGCTCGGACGCTCCACGTCGTCGGCAGCGGCTGCCGGAGCGGCGGCGGGAGCCGGAGCCACGGCGGCAACCGGCGCGGCCGCAGCGGCCACGGCAGCGGCCTCGGCCGACATCGTTCCCGGCATGCGTACGGCGATGCGGGTGCCCTCTTCCTCAACTACGATCTCGCCGACGCCGCTTTCCTCGGCGACGCGAACCAGCTCGCGAATCTGATTGATGTCCACGTAATCGTCCTCCTTGGTGTGGCTCGACTCCTGCTCCATGAGGAAATCGACCTTCTCCGATGTGCGGTGCTTGCTCAGGAACGTGCGCGCCTCGTTCGGGAACAGGGCGTACATGAGCACGTCCTCCTCGCTCTTCGCGAGGTCGCCGATCTCTTCTTCAACCTGAGCGTAGGTGGTGGTGACCAGCGAGCCGGGCGCCACGTCGGGCGGCAGCATTTCGGAGTTGCCCACGACCTTCGCCACGATGTCCTTGTCCATGCGGCCCGGAGCCTTGCCGTAGTAGCCGCAGATGTAGTCCTTCATCTCCTTGGACACGACGCTCCAGCGCTTGCCGGTGAGCACGTTGAACACAGCCTGCGTGCCCACGATCTGCGACAACGGCGTGACGAGCGGCGGATAGCCCACCTCGGCGCGCACCTTCGGAATCTCGCGCATCACCTCGGGCAGGCGATCGGCGGCGTTCTGGATCTCAAGCTGCGACACGAGGTTCGACATCATGCCGCCCGGCACCTGGTGCGAGTACACCTGCATGTGCGTGAGCGACGAGACGCCGCGCTTGTAGTGTCCGCGCTTGCGCATGTCTTCCCAGTATTCGGCGATCTCGAACAGGAGGTCGAGGTCGAGGCCGGTGTCGTAGCGGCTCTCCTGGAGCGCAGCCACGATCATCTCGACGGCCGGATGCGAGTTGCCGAACGCCAGCGGCGCATGAGCCGTGTCGGCGATGGCGGCTCCGGCTTCGGCGGCTTTGAGGATGTTGGCGGGCGCCATGCCGCCGACGTAATGGCAGTGGATGTGCAACGGCAAACCGATTTCGGCGTTGAACGCCTTCACCATGCGCTCGGTGCGGTAGGGCGTGAGCATGCCCGCCATGTCCTTGATGCAGATGGAGTCGGCACCGAGGTCCTTGAGCTTCTGGCCGTAGTCGAGGAAGCTGTCCAGCGTGTGCACAGGCGACATCGTGTAGGAGATGGCGCCTTCGAAGTGACCGCCGCATTCCTTGATGGCTTCGGCGTTGTCGACGACGTTGCGGATGTCGTTGAGCGCGTCGAACACGCGGAAGACATGCACGCCATTGCGCTTCGCGGCCTTGATGAAGTGATTGCAGATGTCACGCGAATAATGCTTGTACCCCACGAGGTTCTGGCCGCGAGACAGCATGGCAAGCGGCGTGTTCGGCGTCTGCGCCTTGATGGATCGCAGCCGCTCCCACGGGTTCTCGTCGAGGAAACGCATGCACGTGTCGAACGTCGCACCGCCCCACGCCTCGATGGCCCAGTACCCGACACGGTCCATTTTAGGCAGGATCGGCAGCATGTCGCCGATCTGCATACGCGTGGCCCAGAGGCTTTGCTGGCCGTCACGGATGGTGGTATCCATGATCTGAAGCCTTGGCATGAACTCACACCCCCTTCGGTTTGCAGTTAGTCAAAGATCGAAACAAGAATTATAGAGTAACCCCTTGCCGCGATAGCCATGACCGGGGAAATTCACCGACAAGCAACAGATTTCGAGCGGCGGGAGGCCGAGGCGGCCATACGTATGCAGCACGCTCATCAAAAAGACGCTGCATTGTAATCGCTGGATGACGGCTTGGGTTTTGCGCGCCGTTACGCTTTCTGTATGAGCGAGATGAGCAAAAACGAGAAGATGGCGCGCAAGGATCCCCTTGTCCAGCGCCTGTCTGCCGACTTGGGCAGCCGGCTTCTCGAAGTGCGCACCTCCGAAGGACTCTCCCAAAACACCTTGGCCGAGATGGTGGGCACGAAGCATCCTCGCATCAGCAACCTCGAAGGCGGCCTCGTGGACGTGCGCCTCTCCGACATCGTGAAGCTGGCCCGCGCCCTCGACGTGAACCCCGGCGAGCTGCTCGATCTCGCCGCTTACAAGCTGGAGGACTATCCCCTCCCCCTGCCCGACAACCACGCGCGTATGTAGACGAACAAAACGAGGGCGCCCGTCGGGCGCCCTCGTTTCCATTGAGCCGAGTCGGGGTTTCGCGCTTGCTACACGCGCTTGATGAAGCGGCCGTCGCGGGTGTCGATCTGCAGAACGTCGCCGATCTCGACGAACGTGGGAACCTGCACTTCGACGCCGGTCTCCAGCGTGGCGGGCTTCGTCGTGTTAGTGGCCGTGTCGCCCTTGAAGCCGGGCTCGGTGTGCGTGACCTCGAGCTCGACGAACATCTGGGGCTCGATGCTGATCAGCTCGTCGCCAGCGTACAGCAGCGACGCCTCGTCGTTCTCCTTGAGCCACTTCGCGGCATCGCCGACGGTTTCGGTCGAGATGGCCATCTGCTCGAACGTGTCGTTGTCCATGAAGTTGAAATCGGCACCGTCGTTGTAGAGGTACTGCAGCTTCTTCGTCTCGAGACGCACGGATTCCACCTTGACGCCGGCGTTGAACGTGTTGTCGATGATGCGGCCAGTCTTGATGTCGCGCAGCTTCGTGCGGACGAAGGCGCTGCCCTTGCCGGGCTTCACATGCTGGAACTCGACGATGGTGCACAGCTTGCCGTTAAACTCGATGCACATGCCGTTCTTGAAATCGGCGGTAGAGATAGCCATACTCGGTAATCCTTTCGTTCACGGGCGATCCGCTGCGCGCCGCGGGGCCCGATCAGCGTTCAAACCGGTACATTATAGCGTGTCGGGCAAACCTTGCGTGCGCACATCAACCGTATCAGAAAAAAATCAGGGCATGGCGCCTTGACGATGCATGCGCACACCGCCTCCCACCTGTTCACGCGGTCGCCAACCTGCGCACGCGGTCGCCGGCATCCCCGATTACGGCAAAAAAATCGAGGTAAGTAAATTTCCATACGGGCAACCGCTCTCAAAGACAGCTTACGAAAGACGTGATCTGGCATTTTGTTCTTGCCCTCGATACGCGAAGGGGCATTCCTTGCTGTTCAATTTGCCTATCTCGATTTTTCTGCCAGATTCTTCTATAGTGGCCGACATGGATATACTTATCGGATATCGCTCCGCTCTTGAATACTGGCGATTGGTCGGCCCTGGCTTCCTGCGCGGATATCAAGAACGAAGGACCGCAACGCGCCGCGCGACGAAAGCGTTGTCGTGCCCCTCGAAGCCGCGGCTTGCGCAAGGAAACCGCCGACCGGCCGGATGCAAGCTGCCCGTTCGCGCAATCGTCGGCACAACCGAAGCCAGAACGACTACAGCGAGCCTGGTCAGCCATAAGTGGACGAGCCTGCCGGCAAGCTCCTTTGTCGATGCAGGACAGGGATTTCTTGTCAGCACGCCGGAGTTCTGCTTCCTGCAAATGGCTCGCGAGATGACCGTCGCCCAACTCGTACAGCTTGGACTCGAACTATGCGGAACGTACGCATTGGCCGAAAACGGACCCGCGATCTCGCGCGAAGCCCCGCTCACGACAGCCGCCAAGCTGAGAGCCTTCGTCGAAGCCGCAGCGGGCGCACCCGGGCGAGCCACGGCGTTGCGCGCAACGCGCTACCTGTTGGACGGCTCGGCCTCTGCTATGGAAACCTTGCTCGCCCTGCTGCTGTATTTGCCGAACAATCTGGGCGGCTACGGGCTGAAGAAGCCGAAGCTCAACTACCGCGTTGACGCACCGGCTAGCTTGCGCGAACTTGCCGACCGCAGCTACTGCCTCTGCGACCTCTGCTGGCCGGAAGCAAACCTCGCGGTAGAGTACGACTCGCGGCTCCATCATTCCGAGCCAGGCCGACAAAGCAGCGATGCGCGACGGCGCAGCACGCTCATCGCGCTTGGATTCACCGTGATAACGGTCTTCCCCGGCCACATCACGGATAGCGGAACCTTCAATCGCCTTGCGCGGCAAGTGGCGAAGCTTACAGGCAAGCGGCTGCGCTACCACGACCCCGAGTTCACCCGCAAGCACCTTGAGCTGCGCGAGCAGCTGCTCGAGAACCTCTGGGAAGGTGCACGCGCGTGAGAACGGCGATGAGAGCCCGCCGGCTACAGGATCACCGGATCGTGGGTTGATCGGGTGAAGACCTCGAAGCCGTCGGGCGTGATCACGCCGAAATCTTCCAGGCGCATGCCGAATTCGCCCGGCAGGTAGATGCCCGGCTCGACCGTCACTACGTTGCCCGGCACGAGGGGCTGCTCGTTGCGCGGCGACAGCGCGGGCTGCTCGTGGATGTCGATGCCCACGCCGTGGCCCAAGCTGTGGCCCATCTTGCCGGCGAAACCCGCGTCCGCGAGCGCGCGCTCGGCCAGCTCGTGCATGGCCTTGCCCGTCACGCCCGGCTTGAGCACGGCTTCCACCTGCTCGTTCGCGCTGCGGATGGCCGCGTAGGCATCGCGCATCTTCTGGGACGGCTGGCCCAAGAACACCGTGCGCGTCATGTCCGAGCAGTACCCGTGCGCCCGTGCGCCGAAATCGAGCACGACGCATTGACCCGCCTCGAGCACCGTCTGGCCAGGAATGGCATGGGGACTCGCGCCGTTCGCGCCCGCGGCTACGATGGACGGGAACGCAAGGCCCTCGGCGCCGTGGCGACGCATGAAGTCCTCCAGCTCGATCTGCACCTCGCGCTCGGTCATGCCGGGACGCATGTACCCCACGATGTGCGCGAACGCGGCGTCGGTGACGGCCTGGGCCGCCTTCATGCGCGCGATCTCCTGCACGTCTTTCACGGCGCGCAGGTTCACGATGAAGTCAGACGTTTCTCGCAGTTTCGGACGCTCGGGAACCTCCGCGAAGGCGGCTTCGAGGGCGCGAAAGCCGGCGAGCGACATGGAGTCCTCGATGCCGAGCGCGATGGCTTCGGCCTCGACCGACGGCCGGTCGGCATGGCGGGCGGCGAAGGTTTCGGCGACGAACTTCGCGTGGGCGACCCGTGCGTCGTCGACCGCGACCGCACCTTCGCGGGCAGCCGCCGCGCGCGCTGCCTCGCTGTAGCGCGAGTCGGTGTGCAGCACGGCATCGCTCGGCGTAACCAGCAGCGCGTGCGCGTCCTCGTCGTCGAACACGCCGTCGAACGCGGTGAGCCAGGCGATGTTCGAGGTGTCGCGCACGAAGAACGCGCCCATGCCCGCATCGGCGCAGGCGGCGCGGAGACGATCGAGGCGAGGCCCGGCAGCCGCAGCGAGCGCGGCGCTATCGGGCGAGCAGCACATCGACGGCCTCCTTGTAGCCCTCTTTGCCCTTGCCCTTGATCTGCGCCACGCATACCGGCGCGATGACCGAGATGCGGCGGAACTCCTCGCGCGCGGAAATATCGGATAGATGCACCTCCACCGTGGGCACGTCGATGGACGACACGGCGTCGCGCAGCGCGTACGAGTAGTGCGTGTGCGCACCGGGATTGTAGACGATGCCGTCGTACGCGCCGCGCGCCTCGTGCAACTTGTCGATGAGCGCGCCCTCATGGTTGCTTTGGAAGCAGTCGACGCTCGCACCCCGCTCGGCCGCGTATTCCGTCACCTCGCGCTCGATGTCGGCAAGCGTCACCGTGCCGTACACGTCGGGCTCGCGGACTCCCAGCAAATTGAGGTTCGGCCCGTTCAACACCAGAATCTTCTTCATAATCGGCTTCCTCCCCTATGCCTTCGAGCGAGCCCAAGCGTTCAGGTGGTCGAGGATGGTGGCGTCGTCGACGTCGGCGAGCTGCCAGGAACCCACGTCGCGGGGCAGCACGAAGCGCACCTGGCCGCGACGGGCCTTCTTGTCGCGCTTCATGGCCTCCAGCATGGCCTCCGGCTCGGCCGACCAGTCGAGGGCGGGCAGGCCCAGCTGGTCGAGCAGGCTGTCCTGCGTCTCGACCAAATCGAGCGGCGCGTCCACCAGCGACACGGCCATGCGCGCGGCGAAGCGCATGCCCTCGGCCACGGCCGCGCCGTGCGAGAACGCGCCGTACCCCGCCAGCGATTCGACCGCATGTCCCAACGTGTGGCCGTAGTTCAGGCACTCGCGCACGCCCTTGCTCTCGGACTTGTCGGCAGCCACCACGTCGGCCTTGAACACCACCGAGCGCGCGATGGCCTCCTCTACTACCACCTCGTCGCGCGCCGCCAGCGCGCCCGCCGCGTCGACCAGCCAGAAGAAGAAGTCGTCCGAGTCGATGACCGCGGACTTCGCTATCTCCGCGCAGCCGCAGGCCCACTCGCGTTCGTCGAGCGTGGCCAGCGTGGCCGTGTCGGCGCACACGTACGCCGGCTGTTTGAACGCGCCCACGAGGTTCTTGCCGGCCGCCAGGTTGACGCCGGTCTTGCCGCCCACCGAGGAGTCCACCATAGATAGCAGCGTCGTGGGAACCTGCACCACCGGCACGCCGCGCATATAGGTTGCGGCAACGAACCCGGCGAGGTCGCCCACCACGCCGCCGCCGAGCGCCACCACCACGCAGTCGCGGCCGAGCGCAAGGCTGGCCATGGCCTCCCATATCTCTCCCGCCACCTCGACAGACTTCGAGCCTTCGCCCGCCGGCACGGCGATGTCGCTCACGCGGAACCCGGCTTGCGCGAGCGCTTCCTTCGCGTCGGCGCGATACAGCGGCGCAACGTTCTCGTCGGTGACGACGAGCGCGCGGTCCGACTCGGCGAACACCGGCAGCTTGCGCAGATGCGCGCCCAGATTCGCCAGCACGCCGCCGCCGATGCGCACGTCGTAGGCTTCTTCGCCGGGGATGTTGACGATCACTTTCGTTGCAGGCACAGGATGCCCTCCTTCTCGAGCGCGCTCTGCACTTCGCGCGCGATGGTAGCCACGTTCTTGCCGGCGGTGTCGATGGTGAGGTCGGCCACCTCGGCGTACAGGGGCAGGCGCTCCTCGGACGTCTTGCGCGCGACATCGAGGTCCTGGAACAAAGGGCGCGTGGAGGTGTCGCTGATGCGCGACTTCGCCTCGTCGGCCGTGACCTTCAGGTACACGACGAACCCCGCATCGCGCAGGATGGCGCGGTTCTCATCGCGCTTCACCACGCCGCCGCCGCACGACACGAGCAGCGGCTCCTTGCCGGCCAGCTCGCGCAGCACGTCCGTCTCGATGGCGCGGAAGCCGTCCTCGCCCGCCTGCGCGAAGATCTCCTTCACGCGCTTGCCCTCGCGGCGCTCGAGGTACGTGTCCATGTCCACCGAGGCCACGCCGCAGGTGCGCGCCAGCCGTCGCGCGACCGACGTCTTCCCCGCGCCCATGAATCCCACGAAGAACACGGGGCGCGCAAGCTCCCCCACCACGCGAGGTCGTCTCGAAGCCTCGTGCCTCATCGCGCCATCGTCCTGAGCCGCTGGCGGTACGCTTTCACGGCCGCCTTGATGTCGGCCATGTTATCGCGCCCGAACTTCTCGAGGTACGCCTCGGCCAGCACGAACGCCACCTCGCTCTCGGCCACCACGGCGCAGGCGGGAACGGCGCACGTGTCGCTGCGCTCCTTCGACGCCTCTTCGACTTCCAACGTGTCGAGGTTCACCGTCTCGAGCGGCGTCATGAGCGTGGGAATGGGCTTCATGGCCGCACTCACGATGAGGGGCATGCCCGTGGTCATGCCGCCTTCGAGGCCGCCCGCATTGTTCGACGTGCGCACGAAGCCGACCTGCTTGTCCAGCGCGATGGGGTCGTGCACCTCGGAGCCCACGCGGCGAGCCGCTTCGAAGCCCAGACCGAACTCGACGCCCTTGATGGCAGGGATGGAGAACAGCGCCGCTCCCAAACGCGAGGTCAGACGATCGTCCGCCGTAGCGTAGCCGCCCACGCCCGGCACGAGCCCCGTCACCACGACGCGGAACGTGCCGCCCAGGCTCTCGCCCGCGTCTTTCGCGCGGTCGATCTCGGCCTTCATGGCCTCCGTCGCCTGTTCGTCGGGACAGCGCACCTCGCTCGTCTCGATAGCCAGCGGCTTGTAGTCGGGAGCGTTCATGAGCGCGTCGTCCTCTTTGAAGGACGCGCTTCCGATGGACGTGACGTACGAGAACACCTCCACACCCAGGTCGGCCAAGAACTCGCGCGCGATGCCGGCCGCCGCCACGCGCGCAGCCGTCTCGCGGGCGCTTGCGCGCTCGAGGATGTTGCGGCAGTCGGACGTGTCGGTTTTGAGCGCCCCCACGAGGTCGGCGTGGCCGGGGCGTGGCGTGACCTCACGGGCGAGGTCGGACGGAGCCTCGCCGAACGTGGCCATGCGATCGGTCCAGTTCTCCCAGTCCCGGTTGCGCACCACGAGCGCGATAGGAGTTCCCAGCGTGCGGCCGAAGCGCACGCCGGAGACGACCTCCACGGTATCGCGCTCGATACGTTGGCGGCCGCCGCGCCCGTAACCGGACTGACGACGAGAAAGGTCGGTGTTGATCTGCGATTCGGAGATCTTCAAGCCCGCGGGCACGCCTTCGACGATGGCCGTCAGGCACGGACCGTGGCTCTCGCCTGCTGTTAGGTATCGCATAGTCTGTCGCTTTCCGCGCTGATACGAATGGTTCGCATCGTATTGTACCCTACCGTTCAGGCAAGGCTAGCGAAAAGCAGGTCGCACGCCGCATCCGCATCGAATGAGGCATCAACCCCATCCCTATGGCTCACGTACTCGTCATCCTGAGCGAGCACAGCATTCGACAGTCCAGTGGACTGTCGAACTCCCGAGCACGCGGAGCGAGCGCAGGGAGGCTCCGCGAAGCGGGGACGCGAAGGATCCCGTACGGTGCCAACCGAGACGCTTTCAGCTGGCGCCTCACGGGATCCTTCGACTCCGCGCTACGCGCTCCGCCCAGGATGACGAAGCAACCAGTCGGTTCCGTTCAGGATGACGGAAGTCTACAGGTCGAACCCTGCCGCTTCCGCCATCAAGGCGAACAGCTCGTCGTCAGACAGGGCGACGTCGACCTCGGCGAGGTCGCACACGGCGTGCACGGTAGCCACCGCCTGCGCTACCAGCATCCCGGCGCCGTCGTGCACCGTACATCCCGCTTCGCGCGCGGCGCGCACGAGCGCCGTCTCGCCGTGGCCGTATACCGCGTCGAACACGGTCTGCCCCGCGCTCAGAAGCTCGACGTCGAACGGCGAGCCGTCGCCCTCGTTCATGCCGAGCGGCGTCGCGTTCACCACGAGATCGGCGGCGGCCAGCGCCTTCGTGGACGTGGTGTAGCTGCCGAACTTGAACGTGGTGCGCTCGTAAGCCGTGCGGAAGCTGCGATGGTGCGCCTGCGCTGCCGGCAGGTCCACCGTGGCATTTGCCAACAGGCCGAACCGCTCGACGTAGCCTTCGAGCACCTTGCGGGAGCGCTCCTTGTCGCGCCCGACCAGCATGGCCACGTCCGCCCCGGCGATGGCGCATGCGTGCAGGATGGACAGCGCCGTGGGGCCCGTGCCGCACACGGCCACGCGCTTGCCTGCGAAGCAAAAGCCCGTGCGCTCCAAGTACGCCACGCAGCCCTGGCCGTCGGTGTTGAAGCCGATGAGCGCGTCACCCTTCTTCACCAGCACGTTCGCGCCCTGGGCGAGCTTCGCCGTGGCAGCCTTCGCCGTGGCGGCCTCGAACGCGAGCGGCTTGTACGGCGTGGTGATGTTGATGGACAGGAAGCCGCGCGCCTCCACGAACGAGCGCGCCTCTTCCTCGGTCGCGCAATCAGCCAAACCGTAGCGCCACGGCAATCCTAAGCGCTCGTACACGGCGTTGTACATCGCGGGCGACGAAGAGTGCGCAATGGGATGTCCCAAGAGGTACAGGCTCTCGGCCGGCCGTTCGGCTTGCGTGTCGGTCATAACGATCCTTTCGCTCGCTCGTTCACATCAGACGCCCTGCGCGTCGGGTTCCTCATCCTCGCAGGGGACGGCGTTCTGCGACGTCGATGCGGCGCCCTCCGGCTTACGCTCGCCCATGACGACGCGCTCGAAGTTGCGCAGCAGCAGCGTATGGGGCAGATCCTGCTCCACCAGCGGAGCCAGCAGATACGCCTTCATGCCCAGAAAATGCGCGCCCATGACGTCGGTGACCAGCTGATCGCCGATGACCACCGTCTCGGAACGCTTCGCTCCCAGCTTGCGCAAAGCCATGAGGAACGCGGGCGGCAACGGCTTGACGGCCTTCGCCACGATGGGCAGCGAAAGACGGTTCGCCAGCTGGTACACCCCTTCGTGCCAGTTGTTGGACACAAGGCAGAACGTAATGCCCGCATCGCGCGCCTTCGCCAGCCAGAACCCCACATCGCGCGGCACTTCGTGGGTGTCACGCGTGAGGATGGTGTTGTCCACGTCCAGCAGCACGTTGCGAAAGTCCAGCGCCAGCAGGTCGCGGTCGATATCGATGCGCGAGATGCGCGCAAAGTAGCGGTCGGGTTCGAGAAAAGCCATGGCGTTGTCGCTAACGGCCTAGGAGAACGTCTGCTGATGCTCTTCGTACGTTTCGCTGAAGTAGTACTGCATCGTACCGCTTTCATCAGGCGCGAAGTAGAAGAAGAAGTAGTTCGTCTGCGCAGGGTTGCACACGGCTTGCAGGCAATCGAGACCCGGCGAGCAGATGGGCGTGGGAGGCAGACCCGTGTTCGTGTAGGTGTTGAACGGTGTTGGATTCTTGATATCCTCGGGGGTGGGGTCGTGACCCAGCTCGTAAGCCGTGGTCGCATCGCTTTGCAGGAAGCCGTAGTTCGGATCGCCGAAGTTGTTCAGGCGGTTGTAGAACACCGAGGCCACCTGGGCGCGGATCTGCTCGTCGCCCGACGACTCGCGCTCAACGATGGAAGCCAGCTTCACGGCATCGTAGATGGTGAGGCCCTGGCTTTGCGGGTAGGACCAATCGAGCCCCGACGTCTCGGTCTTGAACTGGTCGAGCATCATGCGCACTACCGACTCGGCCGTGGCATCGTCGCCGATCTCGTACGTTTTCGGGAACAGGAAGCCTTCCAGGCTGTTCGTGCCCGCGTCGGCCAGGAAGTCGTAGTCGGCCGCGTATGAGCTGGCATCCGACGCAGCGGCCGTGAACGCGTCCGCCGTGATGCGATTCTCGGTGAAGGTTGCCACGCTCTGGGCAACGGCCTCGAGCGTGCTTCCTTCGGAGATGGTGAGCGCGTTCGCCACCGGACCGGCCGTCAGCTGGTTGATGATGGCGTCGAGCGACATACCGCCCGCGAATGTGTAGGTACCGGGCTTGAGCTGGGAATCAACGCCCATCTCGTTGACGCGCTTCGTGAAGTCTCCCGCATTGGAAACCAGACGGGCTTCCGCAAGCTGCTCTCCGACGACCTTGGCACCAGCACCTTCGGCCACCGTGATCGTGGCCTCCTGACCCTCGGCCAGAAGCTCGACCGATTGCGCGGAACAGCTGTTGAACAGGGTGAGCGCGCCCCACGCCAAACCTCCGACGACAAGAACGGCCAAAACGGCGGCGACTATAGCAGGAGCCTTGCTTTTCTTCGGGCGGATATAGCTGGTATCGTACGTACGGAACTGGCGCTCGCCCCGGGCATGAGCCGAGCGAGCTGCATGGTTCGGACGCTGAGAATAGGTGACTTGCTTCCTGTGCTGGGGCATGGAACTGATCCTCTTCTTCCATCAAGCCTCACGGCGCGCGTCAAGCCACGCCTGCAAAAACAAACTTGCGGCTATCATATCTATTTTGCCGCGCATGGCCTTCTCGGTCATGCCCTTTTCACGCAAACTCCGTTTGGCTTCCTGCGAACTTAACCGCTCATCAGCGAATTCGTAAGGGATGCCGCAGGCGTCGGATATGGTTTTCGCCACTTTCCGAATGCGCGCGGCCTGAGGCCCCTCCGCGCCCGCCATGGTGTAGGGAAGTCCGCACAGCAGCAGCTCCGGCTCCCAATCCTCAAGCACTCGCTGGAACGGCTTCGCGCAGTTCAGCACTTCCGAGGCGGGCAGCACGGCCACCGGAGAAGCCACCCGCTCCCCCGGATCGCTCACCGCAACCCCCACGCGCGTATCCCCAATATCCAAAGCCATAATTCGCATGATGAGCCCTTTCATGTTACCGGCGGAAACGCGCGGCTTTCCGCTTTCAGCCTATTGTACGTCAATGCGGCAACCTGGCGAAGAGCGCAAGCATGCTCGCAACCTCTTTTGAGAAAATCGCACGGTCGATAGACGGCGGCTTGGGTAGCGTCCCGAAAGTTGGTGTATCAATCCGTTTCTGGAGGGCGGGCGAAGCCT
>ENA-OXVJ01000004-OXVJ01000004.1-human-gut-metagenome-genome-assembly--contig:-NODE-4-length-147023-cov-21.448363_pt1 | contig 147023 bp, 116 predicted proteins | sample MGYA00249248_ERZ652692 | MGnify/ENA primary metagenome ERZ652692 (study PRJEB26925, sample SAMN05826544) | human gut metagenome | biome: ENVO:2100002; feature: ENVO:00000062; material: ENVO:00002003... | reverse complement strand
GATCTACACAAGGAGTATCGTCGGCAGCGTCAGATGTGTATAAGAGACAGCCCCTCCCCGCGCCCGAGCCACCGAACGCGGCCCCTCCGGGCCGCGTTTTGGCTATAATGGAAGCTCCGAGAAGCAGCGAAGCAGCAAGCGAGGAGGGGCGTTTGACGCGCACACCAGGGGCATCGGGAACCGCAGCATCGTGGCTGTACCTCGGCAGGGGCCTGTACTTGGCAACCCTGCTGCTCGTGCTGTCGCCCACGCCATCGCTGGGAGGCGGCTTCTCCGACACCGGCGCTCTCGTGAGCACGCGCTTCGCGTTCTTCTGCGCCTTCGCCGTATCGGCCCTCGTCACCACCGCGCTGTGGAAACGGCTGTCGCCCGCACGCCTGCATTCCGGCTTCATCGCGGCCGCCATGATCGTCCAGATCGTTGGCGGCCTCGGCTACCCGCTGACCGCCGCAGGCGTGCTGCCCCAGCAGTTCCTCACCGTCGACCTGCTGCTGTCGGCGCTCGTGCTGCCCATCATCGACCTCGCCTGGGGCGAGGCGTACGCCCAGCTTCCCCTGCGCTCCATCATCGCCCGCACCGCCGGCTCGCTCGCCCTGGCCGTCGCCGTGCTCGCGCTCATCCAGGTGCTGCCCGGCACGTGGTCGGTCTCGTTCATGAAGCTGCTGCCGCTCGGATCCATCCTGCTCATCGTCGTGCTGCGCCGCTCGCCGTCCTCCCCGCCCTACGTGGCGCTCACGGGCGGCCTAGGCACCATGCAGCCTTCGTGGAAGCTGCTGGCCGGCATCTGCTGCGCGATGGCGGCCAGCGCCATCCTGCCGGGGTCGGCCGAGACGGGCGGCTTCATCTCGTGGTGGTCCATCATCGCCGGCAACGCGTTGGCCGCGGTGCTCATCGTGGCGCTGCTCGTATCGAGGCGCCAGGGAGACTTCCAGAAAGCGCTCGTGGTGTTCGCGGGCATCATGGCCGTATGCTACGCGCTGTCGGGGCTGCTCATCGGCGCCGATTCGGGCGCGTCGTCCGAGCCGTACAAAATCGCGCAGCACTGCATCATCCTGGCCACGCAGCAGTGCCTGTCCATCGCGCTGTGGTTCATCCTGCTCGACATCGCGCAGAAGACGCGCACCAGCCCGTTTCTCGTATGCGGGCTCGGCCTGATCGCCACCGAGCTGTGGGGCGCGCGATCGGCACGGGCGTCGGCATGCTCGCGCCGCTCGACCCGGCGGCACTGTCCATCCTCGCGCTGCTCATCCTCGTGCCCGGCATGTACTTCTTCGCCACGAGCGATCATCCGACCGAGGTGATCGTCGATGCGGAGGACGTGCTGCAACGCCGTCTCGACCGCATCGTCGAAACGACCGGCCTCACGGCGCGCGAGCGCGAGATCCTCGAGCTGTGGGTGACGGGACACCGCCTCGACTACGTGGCCGAATCGCTGTTCATCTCGAAGAACACGGTGAAGACGCACCTGCGGCACATCTACCAGAAAACGCAGACCGGCAACAAGGAAGAGCTGCTCGTGCTGTTCGAGCAGCAGGCGTAAGGCGGGCGCGGCGCGCTCGCAACGCCTACTTCCCGCGCACCACCGCGCCGAAGGGCAGCAGCGCCAGCTTCGCCTGCTTGAAGCACTGCATGCCGAAGGGGATGCCGATAATCGTGATGCACAGCAGCACGCCGTTGAGCAGCGCCTCGAGCGCCAAGAACACGCCGCCGAAGATGAACCACAGCACGTTGAGGACGGCCGACCCCGCGCCGCCGCCGTACTCGACCTCCTTGCCGAACGGGAAGAACGCGAGCCCCGCCATCTTGAAGCACTGGGTGCCCACCGGGATGCCCACGATAGTGATGCACCACAGCAGCCCGACGAGGCACCAGCTCACGCCCTGCCAGAACCCCGCGAAGACGAACCACAGTATGTTGCCGATCACGCTCATGAAGCATCCTTTCGCGCCGCGGTGCCCGATCTAACGTTTTCCCAGTTCGAAAGCATACCACCCCCTGCCCCCGCATTTTGCGGGGTGCGCGCATTCCCTACCAAAACGCTGCACTTAGGGGGTGCCGCCGTAACGGCGGGCGGGATAGCATGCTCCTCGTCCGATGCGCGGGAACCATCGCAGCATCCCGGCAGCGACGGGAGGGCCGGTGGATGCGCACGGACCGGAAAGCTGCATCGCAGCACCACGGAGACAGGGAGGACCATCATGAAAGAAAGCACCCCATTCGAGCAGAGCCGTCGCACGTTCCTGAAGACCGCCGGCGTCGCCCTCGCCGGCGCCGCCGGCCTCGGCATCGTCGGCTGCGCGCCGCAGGGCTCCGCCAGCACCGGAGACGGCGGCACGGCCGCCGCGGCTGCCGGCACCGATACGAAGTGGGACGAGGAGTTCGACGTCGTGGTCATCGGCGCGGGCTGCGCCGGCCAGGCCGCCGCCATCACGGTGGCGCTCGAGGGCAACGGCGCGACGTGCCTGCTGGCCGAGAAGGGCACGATGCCCGGCGGCAACAGCCCGTACTGCAAGGGCACCGTCGTGTACGCCGAGGACGAGGAAGCGTTCAACCAGTACATGCTGGAGATGCGCGGCGAGGAGGGCACCACGCCCGACGACGTGATCGCCGCCTACGCCAAGGGCGCCGCCGAGAACTACAGCTGGGTGTTCGACACGCTGGGCGGCGTGGTCGAGGAAGCGTCGATCATCGCCCCCACCACCAAGGACGACCCGCTCAAGTCCACGCCCGAGTGGCCCGAGTTCGAGCACTGCTACGCGTTGGGCAAGCTGACCGTCGCCGGCAAGAAGGACGTGGAGATCAAGGGCGACAAGCACATCACGAAGCTGCTCGACCGCGTCATCGCCGACCACTCCGACGTCATCGAGTACCGCACGGGCGCCCCGATGAGCGAGCTCATCCAAGACCCCGGCACCAAGCAGATCCTCGGCGCGGTCATCGACGGCAAGAACGTCAAGGCCAACAAGGGCGTCATCATGTGCACGGGCGGCTTCGAGGCCAACCCCACGATGCGCCAGGACTTCATCGGCCAAGGCGGAGCCCATCCCGCCGTCGAGGAGGGCAACACGGGCGACGGCCACAAGGCCTGCATGAAGATCGGCGCCGACTTCTGGCACATGGAGCACGTGGCGGGCTTCTGGATGGCCGGCCGCGACCTCGAGAACACGAAGTTCACGAACAACCAGATCATCTCGCCGTGCCCGAAGCAGTACGGCATCACCGTGGGCGTGAACGGCCGCCGCTACTACATGGACTGGGACGGCTACAGCAACAAGTCCGACATCGCCTACATGGACGACCCGTCCGTCTCCGTCGGCAGCCGCCACGGCCATATGCAGATCGGCGGCGAGTGGCCGCACCTGGCCCAGCCGCGCAAGGCATGGTTCGTGTTCGACCAGGCAGGCCTCGAGGCCGGCGCCATCCCCGCCGACACCACGAGCGACCCCGTGGCCGACAAGCTGGCCTATTCCGCCGACACCATCGAAGACCTCGCCAGCCAGATGGGCGTGCCGGCAGACGAGCTGACCGCCACGGTGGACCAGTGGAACGAGTGCTGCGCCAACGGCAAGGACGTGTACTTCCATCGTCCCGAGAAGACGCTGACGCCCATCTCCACGCCTCCGTTTTACGCGCAGCTGTGCTGCCCGTCGTTCCTCAACACCGACGGCGGCCCCGTGCGCAGTGCCCAGGGCGAGATCCTCGATCCCGACGGCAAGCCCATTCCCAACCTGTACTCCGCCGGCGAGTTCGGCTCGGTGTGGAGCGGCGTGTACCAGGGCGGCGGCAACATCGCCGAGTGCCTCATCTTCGGCCGCATCTCCGCTCGCAGCGCCCTCGCGAACGCCTAGCGCCTCGCGCCGCACGCCACTCTCGACGACGTCCCTTCCCTCCCGCGCGCCCCGGCTGCCTCCCAGCCGGGGCGCGGTGCGTTTCGGTCGGATGCCCCGCACGGGGACAGCCCCCGTCCCCCTGGGGGACATTCACGGCGCGAGGGAGCAACGGGCGCGAGATTCCGCGACGCGCGAGCGCCTACAGCGCCTTCACGAAGTCGATGACGTCCTGCTTGGAGTGCACGTCGAGCTTCTGGTAGATGTTCTTCACGTAGCTGCGCACCGTGTTGTCGGACAGCACCAGCTCGCCGGCGATGTAGGACGAGCTGCGGCCCTCGGCCAGCAGCATGAGCACCTCGGCCTCGCGGTTCGTCAGGCCGTAGCGCTCGCGCACGTACGCCTCGCGGTCGAAGGGCGGCTCGATCGCAGCTGCCGGGGCCGTCGGGACCCGCGAGGCCGCCGAGGCTGTCGCCGCCACCGGAGCCGCGGCGGCCAGCGGGGCCGCCCCGTGCTCCTCCGGGCGCCACACGCGCTCGTCCACGCTGGTCAGACGACCTTCGCGCAGCGCCGTCTCCGTCTCGGCACGGAACCGGCAGCGCCCGCACACCTCGGCGAACAGCGGCCGAACGCGCGGGATGGAATCGGTCAGCAAGAAGCCCACGCTCACGGCCAGCAGGCAGATCATGGTGGCCACGATGAGCATCTGCTCGGCCCCGCCCGCATCGCCGAGCCACCACATCGCCAACCGACCGCTCTCGCGGAAGAACAGGTGCAGGAACCAGAAGAATCCCAGGATGAGATACGGCGGCAGCGCGCGATGGCGCGCCACGTCGTACGACACGAACCACAAGAACCCCACCTGGAACAGGTTCGTGATGGCGATGAGGGTGGCACCCACCTCGCTGACCAGCGGATCGAGCGTCGACAGCAAGATCACGCCCACCGCCAGCGCGGCAAGCTGCGCCTGCCACAGCACGGCGAACTTGAACCCGCGCCCCTTCACGAGCGTCCACCAGATGATGCCGAGGCCGGCGGCCGTCACCCCGAGGTGCTGCACGAGGTGGAACACGGGCGACAGCTTGATGGATTCGCCGAACGGGAACCCGCGCGACACGCCCAGCACGAAGCTGAACAGGGCGATGCCCACCACGAGCCGCACGATGGTGGAACGCGGCTCGGCGGCGTACACGTCGTCGGGCGGCGGCGCCACGATGCCGCGCCGCTCGCGCTCGTCGAGCGTCTTCTGCGCCTGGAAGTACATGACCAGCGTCACCATCGGCAGCAGCATGCTGACGAAGAACGCCGTGCTCTCCTCCACGATGCCGATGAAGATGCCGATGACGGTGGACAGCGCCAGCGACGCGAAGGCCGCCAGCAGCGCCTCGCGCAACCCCAGCCGGATGTAGAACGTGATCCACATGCCGCCGCCCCATGCGAGCCCCACGCCCGAGCACACGGCCGCCACCAGGGTGAACGGCAACGACGGGAACAGCGATTGCACGAAGAACAGCAGGCTGCCCAGCGTCATGAGCCCGGCCGAGATCCAGCCGAGCACGTTCTCGAACCTCGGCGAGAACGCACGGTGCAGCGCCACGGCGCCCAGCACGACGATGCACCCGCAGCGCGCGAAGTTGATGGCGACCGTCGTCAGCCCGGAATCGACCCAGATGTAGCGCGCGTACAGGATGCACTGTATCCACACGAGCACGAGGCCCGTTCCCAGAAACGAGAACGAGAAGCCCGGCAGGTACCGTGCCGCGAACGATTTGAAATCCCAAGAAGGCACCTGCTGCTCGGTCGCGCTCAATCCGCCACCCCGCTCCCCTCGAACACCGCGCGCACGAGGTATTCCACGTTGCCCTCGGGCCCCGTGATGGGCGATTCCACCACGCCTGCCACGCCGAACCCCGCAGCGACCAGCGCCGCACGCACCTCGTCCACCGTGCGCCGCCGCACGGCCTCGTCGCGCACCACGCCGTGCTCCGTCTCGTCGGGCCGCGACTCGAACTGGGGTTTCACGAGGCCGATGAACACGGTGCCCGGCTGTGAGAACCGCGCGAACGTGGGCGCGAGCGCCGCGAGGCCGATGAAGCTGAGGTCGGCCACGAGCACGTCGAAGGGCGCGCCCAGTTCGGCCGGGTCGGCCAGCTTGATGTTCACGCGCTCGAACACCGCCACGCGCGGGTCCTGCCGCAGCTTCCACGCCAGCTGCCCGTAGTTCACGTCGACGCACGCCACGCTGGCCGCGCCGGCCTGCAGCAGGCAATCGCTGAAACCGCCGGTTGACGAGCCGATATCCAGGCAGCGCAGGCCTTCGACGCGCTGTCCGAACGCGTCGAGCGCGCCCTGCAGCTTGTGGCCGCCGCGCGACACGAAGCGCTTGCGGTTCTTCACCACGACCTCCGCGTCGGGCGCCACCTTGAGCGCCGCGCTCGTGGCATACACGTCGTCCACCTTCACCTCGTGGGCGAGCACCGCGCGCAGCGCCGCGCCGGCGTCCGCGAAGTACCCCTGCTCAACCAGCAGCGTATCAAGTCTGATCTTCTTCATGGGAAACAGTATAGAGCAAACCACGTCCGCACCGACGAAGGCGGCGCATCGCCCCGGCTATCGTTTTGCGCAGGAAATATCAAGATTCGTCGCGCCCTTCGGGACCAGCTCCATCACCCGCTCCACGAGCACGTCCTCCTCGACCGTCAGCCCCTTGTCCACGAATAGCGCGGCGAGGGGGATGCGCTCTGCGTCGGCATCCGACGGCGGTGTCAGCCATCGATGCCGATTGTGGCAGAAAAATCGAGGTAGGTAAATAATTCGACCATTTTCTGCGCGCTCATATCAGAAAATCCCAGGTCGCGATTTTTCCAATGCGCATATTATTTACCTACCTCGGTTTTTCTGCCAGATTATCGAACAAGGACGACGAGAAGTCGCCGTCCTCACCGAGCCGCGGCCGCCCGAAGGCGGCCGCATGGAGGGAGGAACAGCAGGAGTTCGAGCTGCGCTTACAATGCAGCCAGGTCGCGACCCAGCAGGTAGGACAGGGTGCCGCACACGGCGCCGAGGTTCTGACCGGGCATGACGAAGTTGTAGGTGTTGGCGTAGAAGTCGCCGGTCATGATGCCCGTGTTGTACAGACCCTCGATGGGCGTGTCGTTCTCGTCGCACACCTGCATGTTCTCGTCGGTGCGCAAGCCGCCGCACACGGTGAGGAACGTGGCGCCCGTGATCTTCGTGGCGTAGAACGGCGGCGTGGAGATGGGGAACAGGATTTCGGGATTCACGTGGAACTGCTCGTCGAGCCCCTGTTCGGCGTATTCGTTGTACTGCTTGATGGTGGCCAGCGCCTGCTCCTGGTCGATGCCGTCCATCTGCTTCACCAGCTCTTCGATGGTGTCCGCCTTGTAGTACGTGGCGCCCGTGCCGATGGACTCCTTGCCGCCCTCGGCGTTCTTGTCCCACGACGCGATCACCTCGTCGGGCGTGAGCGGCATGATGCCGTTCTCGTGGTCGATGCAGCATCCGAACTGCTCCCACTCGTCCTGCGTGTAGGCGTACGCCTTATCCCACACGGCGTAGGCGGTCTTCTGCGGAAGTTGCAGCACCGAGATGGCGCCGTACGCGAAGTTCGTGCACTCGTTCTGGTAGCGCTCGCCGTGGATGTCCATGTTGAGCCCCCAGAAGTTGGAGATCACGCCGTGGGCCGGGCCCGACGCGCCGCCGTTGATCATGGGCGGCACCGGGTACGTCTTCTGCCAGGCGGCACCCACCCACAGGCCCATCTTCTGGCCGTCGCCGGGCATGAGGCCCGAGTACACGAGCTCGGCATCGTAATCCACGTCGCCGAACGAGAGCGCGTCCTTGAAGTGCTCCCACGCCCACGGGCTGTACTTCGCCATCATGTCGGGGTTCTTCGAGAAGTCGCCCGTGGCCAGCACCACGGCCTTGTTCGCCACGTACTTGACGTACGAGCCGTCCTCGCGCTGCGCCACGACGCCCGACACGCGCCCGGTGTTGTCATCCTCGCGGATGAGGTACTGCGCGACGGTTTTGTAGTGTATCTCGCCGCCGAAATCGCCCGTGAAGATATCGGCGTACGCCTGCGCTTCGAGCGGCGCGCCGTACAGGGCGCCGAAAGGCTGCTCATCGGTGTAGAAGTTGTGCGACGCGGGCGGGACGGTGATGGTGCCGTCGGGATCGTAGTAGCCCGGCTCGAGGCAGCACTTGAGGCCTTGCTTCTCCATATGGTCGATGGTCCAGTCGATGGACTCGCCCGAGTGGTTGATCCAGCGCTCCCACTTCTTCTTGTCCATGAGGTACGTGCCGGCGGTCTGCTCGGCCTTCACGATCTCGCGCGCGGTTTCGGGCGAATAATCGATGCCCTTCGCCTTCTGGTACTTCGACCCGATGGCGTGGTTCGAGCCACCGCGGCTGATGGGCTTGCTGCTAGCCGAGAACACGATGACGTCGGCGCCCTGCTCGGCGGCCGACACCGCCGTGCACAATCCGGCCATGCCCGCGCCCACCACCACGATGTCGTGCGTGATGGTCTCGGCGATGTCGGCATCGGCCACCGGCTCGGGCGGAATCTCGAAGCTCCACTTCATCTGCTGGTAGCTGTCGGCCGTCAGCACGTCGGACGCGCCCGCTGCCGAGCCCGCGCTGGCCGCGCCGGACGCAGCGCCGCCCGAAGGCGAACATGCCGCGAGCGCGCTTCCCGTAGCCGCCAACGCGCCTGTTGCCAAAGCCCCTTTGAGAAAATCTCGGCGATTCAGTTCCATGCGATTTCCCTCCTTGCGATCGGTTGCGGAACACGGGCTCAGTCTTGCACGAACGCGGGCGGCGCGCGTTCACCCGCGCTTGGTGTTTCGCTCGAAAAGGGGTCACATAGATCAGGTGAATTGGCAAATTCGCTGATCATCGGCACGTCTTTTTGGGCGTCGGCCATCGAAGCGTCCCCTGATTTCGCCTACAATATGCCTGGGGAGGGGTTATGGCGCATACGAAGAAAACTCAGCTGTTCTTGGTGGCCACGGGGTTCGCCTGCTTTTTGGCGATGAACTCGTTCTCGCTGTGGGGCTTCTCGTTCCTGCCGCAGTTCGCGTTCGGCGCGAGCGCGCAGGACAGCTGGAGCACGCCGGTGTCGCTCAGCAACATCGTCGCGTTCTTCGTCTACTTCCTGGGATCGACGCGCTTTCCGCGGCTGTTCGACCGCGCGCCGTTCTTCGAGGCCGTGCTGCTCATCGCGGCGGGCATGATCTTCCTGCTGGGGTTCTTCGTCACGTCGTCGGCCGTCATGCTCACCGTGTCGGCCGTGCTCGTGGGCGTGGGAACCACGTGCTGCTTCATCTGCTGGGAGACGGTGCTGTCGCTCAGCGAGCCGCGCGAGACGAAGAAGCAGATCATCCTGGGATCGGTGCTGTCGCTGCTCCCCTTCGGGCTGTTCTTCGCGTTCGGCCAGGCCGGGCTGCTGTTCACCGAGTCGCTGCTGGCGTTCTGCAACCTCGTGCTGCTGTTCTTCACCCTGCGGTTCGAGGGCGGCGCGCCCGCTACGGCGCCCGTCGCCACGCCCCCTGCAGGCGCAGCGCCGCGCGTGCCGCTGCTCATCCGCAGCCGCTTCTGGAAGCCCCTGCTGTGCATCGTCATGATCGGCGTGATCTCGCCCGTCATCGGATCGGTGGCGTTCTCCGACGACCTCGCGTTCTTCGAGAGCTGCGCCATCGTGTTCGCGGCGAACCTCGTATCGGCGGCGATCCTGGCCGTCGTCTGGCTGGCGCTCGACAAGGAAACGACCATCTCGAAGGCGTACGTCGTGTTGTTCCCCGTGCTCATCACCGCGTTCCTGGCGTTCCCCTTCGTGGCCGAGCAGTACCGCACCCTCGTGCTGTTCGTGGGCAGCTTCGGATTCACGCTGTTCTCCATCGTCATGATGGTGTCGTGCATCTCCATCGCGAGCGAGCGCGGCCTCGGACTCGTGTTCGTGTACGCGCTGTTCGCGGGCGTCACATACGCGTCGCGCCTGATCGGGCAAGGTTTGGCGGCCGTGATCGGACGCAGTTCGCTGTCGCAGGAGACACAGATCGTCACCAGCGTGTTCGTGCTGCTGTACGGCTGCTCGCTGGTCATGTTCATCCTCGTGCGGAAGAGCGCCGCGCGCCCGAAGGAGGCCGCCCCCAGCGGCGTCGACGTGCTGCAGCAGGCGTGCGCGCAGCTGGCCGCCGAGCGCGGGCTGTCGGCGCGCCAGACCGAGGTGCTCGACCTGCTGGCGCACGGCTACGACGTGCCGTCCATCGCGAAAAAGCTGTTCATCTCGGAAAACACCGTGCGCACCCACACGAAGAAGATCTACGCCCTGCTCGACGTGCACGCGAAGCAGGAGATCGTCGACCTGGTGAACGCCCGCTGCGGAAAGGACGCGCAGGACGAGTAGGGCGTCCGGGATGTGCGGCGTCTTTGCGCAATGTTAACGTGCGGGGCGCGTCTTTCGCATCCTCTTAACGCGCGCGTCCGTATGCTGCTTCTCGAACGGAAAGGAGCATGCATGGACGCAATCGGGATAGCATCCCTCGTCATCGCCGGGTGCGGGTACACGGCCGCGGCGCTGTTCTTGCTGGGGCTGCTGTTCGTCGACGTGACGGAAACCGGCTGGCGCATCAGGGCGCCGTGGCGTTGAAACCCTCCCGCAACGCACGGCGGCCGCCCAAGGGCGGCCGCCGGAGCAAGCTCGCTGCGCGCTCTCGCGCTACGGCAACAGCAGCTGCGCGATCTGCACGGCGTTGAGGGCCGCGCCCTTGCGGATCTGGTCGGCAACCACCCACATGGCCAGGCCGTGGTCCACCGTGTCGTCGCGGCGCAGGCGGCCGACGTACGTCTCGTTCGTGCCGGCCAGCAGGCCCGGCATGGGGTACGTGTTCGTGGCGCAGTCGTCCATGACCACGATGCCGGGGAACGCCTCGAGGGCCGCACGCGCGGCCTCCACGCTCACCTCGTCGGCGAACTCCACGTACACGGCCTCGGCGTGGCAGCGCAGCACGGGCACGCGCACGCACGTGGCGGCCACGCGGATGCCCTGGTCGCCCATGATCTTCTTCGTCTCGACGACCATCTTCCACTCTTCCTTGGTGGAATCGTCCTCGAGGAATTTGTCGATGTGCGGGATGCAGTTGAACGCGATGCGATGCTGGAACACCTCGACGGTCAGCTCGTCGTCGGGCGTGCCGCCGAGGAACTCGCGCGTCTGGTCGTACAGCTCGGCCATGGCCGGCGCGCCGCCGCCGCTGGCCGCCTGGTACGTGGACACCACCACGCGCTTGATGGGCGACAGGTCGTAGAGCGGCTTCAAAGCCACCACCATCTGGATGGTGGAGCAGTTCGGGTTCGCGATCACGCCGTTGTGCCACGCCACGTCGCCCGGGTTCACCTCGGGCACCACGAGCGGCACGTCCTCGTCCATGCGGAACGCGCTGGAGTTGTCGATCATCACGGCGCCGGCCGCGGCTACGGCTTCGCGCATCTCCTTCGACACGCCCGCGCCGCACGAGAATAGCGCGATGTCCACGCCTTCGAACGACTCCGGCGTCATTTCCTGCACCGTGAGGTCGCCCGCCGGCACCTGGCCGCAGCCCAAGAACGGCAGCGCCTTGCCCGCCGAGCGGGCGGACGCGAGCGCGCGCACCTCGGCCGCCGGGAAGTCGACGTCGTGCAGCACCTGCAAGAACTCGGCGCCCACCGCGCCCGTGGCGCCCGCCACGGCCACCACCGGGTTCGCCGGCATCCTCTTTGTCCAAGTCATCGTCAGTCCCCTATCTACCCTTGTTCATCTTCGCGGCGATTTCCTCGGCGCTCAGCTGCGTCTCCTCGAACACGCTGTCGGAATCGAGGTCGAACGCCTTGTGCAGGCAGCGCACGGCCGCCGCGGCCTGCGCGCCGTCCACCACGACGGACAGCCGGATGGGCGACGTCGAGATGGCCAGGATGTTGATCTGGTTCTCGCCGAGCGTCGAGAACGCGCGCGCCGCCACGCCGGGCGACGACTTCATGCCCGTGCCCACGAGGCTCACCTTCGCGATGTCCTCGTCCACGTCGTAGTCGCGGGCGTTGATGTCGGGTAAGATGCGCTCCACCGTCTCCTTCGCGCGGGGCAGGTCGGCACCGGGGCACGTGAAGCTGATGTCGGTGATGCCGTCCTCCGAGATGTTCTGGATGATCATGTCCACGCTCACCGTGTTGCCCGCCAGCGCCGAGAACACCTTCGCGGCCACGCCGGTCATGTCGGGCACGCCGCGGATGGTGAACTTCACCTCGGACGTGTCGTGGGCGATGCCGGTGATGACGGCTTCCTCCATCATGTCGGTCTCCTCCTTGATATAGGTGCCTTCGGCGTCGGAGAACGCCGAGCGGGAATGAATGACGACCTGGTACTTGCGCGCGAACTCCACGGCGCGCATCTGCAGCACGCCGGCGCCCGAGCTGGACAGCTCCAGCATGTCGTCGTACGAGATGACGTCGAGCTTCTTGGCGCGCGGGCACACGCGCGGGTCGGCCGTGTACACGCCGTCCACATCGGAGTAGATCTCGCACACGTCGGCGCCCAGACCGTGCGCCACCGCCACCGCCGTGGTGTCGGAGCCGCCGCGGCCGAGCGTGGTGATGTCGCCGTTGGCGTCGATGCCCTGGAACCCGGCCACCACCGCGATCACGCCCTTGTTCAGGGCTTCCATGATGCGCTCGTTGTGCACCTTCACGATTTTGGCCTTGGCGTGCATGCCGTCCGTCTCGATGCCGGCCTGACGGCCCGTGAAGCTCATGGCCTTGTAGCCGCGCGCCTCGATGGCCATCGCCAGCAGCGTCATGGACACCTGCTCGCCCGTGGACAGCAGACGGTCCATCTCGCGCGCCGGCGGGTTGTCGTTGAGCGAGGCGGCGAGGCCTACGAGCTCGTCGGTGGTCTTGCCCATGGCGGACACGACGGCAACCACCTGGTGCCCTGCCTGCTTCTTCGCAATGAGCTTCTTCGCGACCATCTGGATGCGCTCAGGCGAAGCGACGGACGTGCCCCCGAATTTTGCTACGATTAGCGACATGGTGCTCTTTCTCGTCAGGTTGAACCCAATCGGCTGTCCACTATACCAAACGGTCGCATCGTCGCCTATAGAAAGCCCGTTAACAGGAGCTTTTTACATGGGGAAAACGAAGAGAACGAGCAGTCGCCCGCATGATGCGCTCGAAACCGAGCAGATCATGCGGGCGACGTCCCGAACCGAAGACAGCTTCGACGTTGCTCTGCATACGCTTACCCCGCCTGGTAGATCGTCTCCAGCTCGCCGCTCTCAACGAGCGTGCACAACGCATTGCTCGCCTGATCGCTCTCGATGCCCATGTGCTCGAAGCGCTTCGCCAGCTTAAGGCAATACGACAGGTCGCCGGGCTCCAAAGACAGCAGGGCGGACGCAGCTTGCTCGTTCAGTTTTCCAAACATGAGATGCTCCTTTCCTTTTCGATGCATCCAGCGTACTGCACCAAGGAAAGATGGCTTTTGGACGAATGGAGAACCTCGCCGGTCGGTTTTGGCCGATCGTACAAACAAGCGTCCCGACAGCTTCAAAGCGCCTCCGTTGCCTCGTGAGACAGCGGCGCGCTGCGACTTGATTCATTACCAAAACCATCATGGACAAAATATGCCGTTTTTCTTTATTCTCATTTTGGAATAGCTTTTCATCACCTGGGGTTTCTTCGACCTCTCTTTCCTGCTCGCTCCCATTACGCGTCGAAAACTACTGAAAAGTAGTGCTTTTTGTCCATGATGATTTAAATCATATTATTGCAGGCGGACTGGCCGAGAAAGCATCGAGCGCCGCGTAGCGAGCCGCCGCCCCCTGCCCTTACGGCTGCAGCAAGGGGTTCGTGTAGTCCAGATACACGAGGCCCAGCAGGAACGCGAACTCGCGATCGGGGGAATCGGGCATGCCGAGCACGTCCTTAGCTTTGCGCAGGCGGTAGCGAACGGTGTTCGGATGCTGATGCAACGCCTCGGCCGCCAGACGCAGGTCGCCGTAGGCGCGCGCGACCGCCTCGGCAGTCGCGGCAAGCTCGGTGCCGTGAAGATCGTCGTGCTCTTCCAGCAAGGCCCTGTGCAGCGCGGCCGTGCGCCAGAACAAGCGCCCCTCGTTGGCGGCCGCACGAAACGCATCGTGATGCAGATCGGCCCAGCACACCACGCGATCGCCCTCAACCTGCGCCGTCTTCAACGCGGCAAGCGCCTCGCGCACGCTCATGTCGCCGTCGGAAAGCGGCGTCTCCTCGCCCACTCCCAGATGCACCTGGCCCGCAGCCAAAAGGCGCATCGTCAGGTCGCTTTCGGAGCGAGTTCGCACGCCGGCAGGAGGCTGCGCGTACGACACCAGCGCAAGCAACGCGCCATGGTAGCGGAAGGCGAACACCGCCTCCACCACATCGTCCCAATCGCGCTTGAACTCGGCCAACACGACGGTCATCGCGTCGAGCATGGCGTATAGGGAGCATTCGTCGTCCGCTTTCGGGGACGCCGCTATGCATTGGACGGTCGATCCGGTCGCCCCCGCCAGCTCGTACAACGCCGCACGGGCAGCATGCGGATCGTGCCCAGAAAGCAAGCCGTCCATGATGCGTCCCTTATCGGATTGCTCGCTGTCGCGCCGAATCAGATCGAGCGCCTGATATGCCACCACTTCGTGGTAGCCGCCGTCGTACAAGTACATTGGCACGCCCGCCGCCTCGCTGGCAGCCCGCACGCGGTCGCTGACGATGGGGCGATACGCTTTCTTCAGCGCAATACCCGAAACGCCGCGCGCTATCAGAACCAGAAGCGATCGCTCGGACAATTCCGGATCGTCGTGCGCGAACCCCAGGTTCGTCACGATGAACTCGCCGGGAATGTACGATTCGTAGCCGCCGTCCTTATCGGGAGCGCAATCGAGGATGCCCACGTTGTGGACTTCTCGCGACTCGGCTCCTTCGCACAGCACCAGCGGCTGCACCTGCTCGAACGCCGGCAACGCAAGTATGTCCGCAACCGTGATCACGAGGAGCTCCTTCCGAAACCTGTCACGGACATGATACGACGAGTCGCCGTCCTGCGCCACTTGGCGCATCCTGCCGTTCGACACGAAGCATCCAACCCGACTCGCGAGAAAAATGGACGCGAAAGCGCACCCATGACAATTCCCGAGGCGTTTTCATGCCGCTCGCGCCGACCGACCCGGATGACGTTCGGCATAATGCCTGGTGGCGATTTTCCGCTTCGGAAAATCGGCGGTTCGCCATGGCGAACTTTGTCACAGGGGGCCGTTTGCGCCCAGAACGCGCGCAGCGAGGGAGGGCCGTACTTGCGACGGCCCTCCCCCCGTTTCGCCCTACACCTCGTTGACCAGCTTGAATACCTTCTCCTTCTCGCCTTTCAGGAAATGGACGATGTTCTCGCAGCTCAAACGCTCTAGATCTTCGATAGCCGTGGTCGAGTAAAACGCAGAATGGGGCGTGATGATGACGTTGTCGCGTCCTACCAGCTTGTTCGAAGCCAGATCCGGAGTCTCGTCGTACAGCACGTCCGCGCCGAACGCACGGAGCTTGCCCGCATCGAGCGCGTCCACAAGCGCTTCCTCATCAACGCACAGGCCGCGGCCCAGGTTGATGAAGATAGGACGTCGCGCCATCAAGTCGAACGCCGCCTCGTCGAAAAAGCGCACGTTGTCATCGGTCAAGCACATGTGGTTCACGATGATGTCGGCATGGGTCAGCAGCTCTTCCTTGCTCACGCGCGTCACTCCCCGTTCGGCGAACGCAGCGTCGTCAGCGTGCGGATCGCAGGCTATCACGCGCTTCACGAGGCCCATCGCCTTCTCGGCCGTGCATTTGCCGATCTTGCCGAACCCGACGATGCCCAGCACCTGATCCTCCAGACGCGGCCACTGGGGTGCCGCGGCGTAATCCCACTTGTGCCGCTCGTCGATCTCCCTCTGGTAGAACTTGAAGTGCTTGTTGAGCGCGCCCATGTACGCGATGGCGCTCTCGGCCACGTCCCACGTGCAGTACTCGCCCACCGGGCAGACCCCGATGCCCCGCTTCGTGGCCTCGTCCAGGTCAACCTGGTCGAACCCGGTAGAGTTCAGCGAAACCACCTTGAGCTTCGGCGCGCGATCCATAGCCTCGGCATCCACCGTGACGAACGCCGTCAGCAACGCATCGGCATCGGCCACATGCTCGTAGAATTCATCACGCTTATCGTCCTCGTACTCGAGAACCTCGACCTCCACGTCCTCGCCCAGGCCCGCGCGCAGGGTTTCGATCTCCAGCGCGTGGTCGGGCATCATGCAATCGGCGTGATCGCAGATGAGAACCTTCATGGCAACCCTTCTTTCGTCTCGACGAAGTTACGGACGCTCGATGGGCTGGGTCAGGCAGTGAGGACCGCCGCCCGCATGCAGGATCTGGTCGAGCGGCACGTCGATCACGTCCAAGCCCAGCGCGCGCATCTTGTCGTTGATGTGCTTGTTCTTCTCGATTGCCACCACTTTGCCGTTGCCGATGCACTGCACGTTGCAGCCGTGCTTGTACATATCTTCGCTGGCCACGGGGATCAGCTCGAAATTGCGACGCTTCAGCATTTGCAGGAAGTTGTAGGGCAGCTGGTCGATGCAAGCCAGCGCCACCTGCGGGGCCACGATGTTGAAGATCATATCGAGATGCAGGTTGTCCGGCGGGCACGGCACGCCCACCACGGTGTAGCCGAACTTCTGCAGCTGGTCGCGCAGGTTGTCCACGCCGGCTTGGTCGGTACGATCCACCTGGCCGAACGCCAGCGTGTGCTCGTCGATCATCCAGAAGTCGCCGCCTTCCATGCAGCCCGCGTTCACGCGCGCCACGATGGGAACGCCCATCTCCTTCAGCTTCTCCTCGTACGCCACGGCCTCCACCTGACGGACCGGGTGGCGGAAGTGGCCGATCACGGCGCCTTCCTTGATCATGCAACCGTAGTCGCGGGCGAACGTCATCACCTCGAACTCGGGGCGCGCCTCCACTTCGACCACTTCGATACCGTTGTCTTTGAACGCATCCACCAGCATCTGCCACTCGGCAACCATGACGTCGTTCTTTTCCTGGTCGCCCTTCTTCATCCACTCGGCGGTGATCACGTTGATGCCGTTGAACTGGTAGTACCGCGGCGAGCACATCATCACTTTCTTCAGCGGGTTCGTTGCGTTGGACACGTAGACCTTCTCTTCTTCAGCCATGATAGGCTCCTTTCGTTTGACAGGTTGTTTGGGAAGCAGTTTGAGAAACCGGGGCGCGCGGGGCGCCCCGGGGGCAGCGCGGAGGGTTACAGCATCACGGCCACGGTGAGGAACACGCAGCACACCAGGAACAGGAAGCCCACGATGGGTGCGGCGCGCTTCACCCAGTCGCCGTAGCTCATGTGGGCAGCCGAAGTACAGGTCATCACCACGATGGACGTAGGCGAGATCATCTTGGCCAGACCCAGCGCCATGCAGTAGATGGTCACCATGATGGCCACGTCCACGCCGGCGAACTGCGACAGCGCCGCCATGATGCCCATGGTCGCGGCCGCCAGCCCCGTCGACGAGGGAATGAGGCACGCGATGAGGAAGTAGCAGATCAGCGCCACAATCACGAACGCGACGGGAGGCAGGGCCGACAGCGTGCTCTCGCACATGTGCAAGATAGTGGGCGTGATCTGCCCGCCGTCCATCACCACTTGGATGCCTCGCGCCAGCGGCACGACGAACGCGGTGGACACGAGCCCGGCAGCGCCCTTGATCAGCGTGTCGATGATCTTATCGGCCTTGTAGCGCATGACGATGCCCGCGAGCAACGTCATCACCATCACGAGCATGGCGATCTCGGGGAAGTACCACGAACCGAACGGCGTGATGTCGCTGCCCAGCACCTCGCGCAGCACCGGCGTGACGCCGATCCACGACACGAACTGCTCGAAGAACGTCCAATCAGGGTTGATGGAAGTCCACGGCACGCACCCCACCACCATGATGGCGAACGTGAGGACGAAGATGGCCAGCACGCCCTTCTGACGGCCGGACAGCTCCAAGTTCTCGTCAGCCGAAACCGGGAACTCGATAAGATCGAGCTTGCGACGGAAGAACTGGACCGACTTCTCGGGATGAGCCTTCACCTTGTCGGCGTAGCGGTTGATGATGAAGATGACGAGTCCCGTGAACACCACCAGCATCAGCACGCGCATGCCCATGCCGTCGCCGGCCGAGATGCCCGCGATACCCGACGCGATACCCGTGGCGAACGGGTTCACCGTCGAGGCCAGGCAGCCGGCCTGCGTGCCCAGCACCACGATCATGATGGCCACCACGGTGTCCAGCCCCAGCGCCAGGATCACCGGCACGAACATGAGGAAGTACACGATTCCTTCCTCGTAGGCACCCTCCAAGGTGCCGAGGAACGACATGAGGCATACAAGGATGGCGATAAGCAGGTGCATATTGTTCTGGTTCTTCATGGTGATGCGCTTGAGCGCCGTCTTCACCGCACCGGTTTCCTCCATCATCTCGAGGAAGCTGCCGAACAGCAAGATGGTCAGCGAGATGGCGATGGCGCCGCTGATGGCGCCCGAACCCAGCATGCCCGTGATGGGCGCCATGAACACGTCCCACAACCCTTGCGGGTTGGACTCCACGATGTGGTACGTCCCCGAAATAGCGTCGCCGTTGGCGTTCAGCTCGTACGCGCCGCCCGGCACGAACCAGCTGAGCACGGCGATGAAGCAGATGACCCCGAACAGGATGACGTAGGTGTTCGGCATCTTGAATTTCTTCTTGCCCTTCTCGGGCTCGTTGTCTGACATGGATGCTCCTCTCCTCGACGCTTCCGGCACAGCGGGGCGCAGCTGCCCAAGGGTGCCGCAGAAGCGGCATCCTCGCAGACAGAGCCTGCCGTGCGACCCTGCGCAGAGCCGCACGGCGTACCGGGAAGCGTGTTTAGACGCAGGGGATGTACAGATCGCCCAGGGTGGCCGCCATGATGGCCTTGATGGTGTGCATGCGGTTCTCAGCCTGCTGGAACTGGCGGCCGTGGTCGGAATAGAACACCTCGTCGGTAACTTCCATCTCCTTCACGCCGAAGCGCTCGGCCATATCGGCGGCGTACTCGGTCTCCGCATTATGGAAGGCCGGCAGGCAGTGCAGGAAGATGTAGTCCGGGTTCTTCACGTGCGACAGCAGCTCGGCGTTCACCTGGTAGGGCGACATGAGCTTCACGCGCTCGGCGAACTGGGACTCCTCGCCCATGGCCGCCCACACGTTCGTGTAGATGGCGTCGGCGTTCGCAACGGCCTCCACCGGGTCGTTCGTCACCGTGATGGTAGCGCCGCTCTCGGCGGCGAAGGCCCGCGCCACCTCGACGATGGCCGGGTCGGGCTCGAGTTCGGCCGGCGTGGCGTTCACGTAGTTCACGCTCAGGATGGCGCTGGTGATCATGAGGGAGTTCTGCACGTTGTTGCGTCCCTGGCCGCAGTAGGCCAGCGTGAGGCCCTCCAGCGTGCCGAAGTTCTCCTTCATGGTCATGAAGTCGGCCAGCATCTGGGTGGGATGCTCCTTGTCGGTGAGGCCGTTCCACACCGGCACGCCGCTGTACTTCGCCAGATCCTCGACGTGCTCCTGCTTGAAGCCGCGGAACTCGATGCCGTCGAACATGCTGCCCAGCACCAGCGCGGTGTCGCGCACCGTCTCCTTCTTGCCCAGCTGGATGTCGTTCTTGCCCAGATACTCGGGGTGCGCGCCCAGGTCGATGCACGCGGTGGTGAACGCGGCGCGGGTGCGGGTGGACGTCTTCTCGAACAAGAGCGCGATGTTCTTGCCTGCGAGGTAGCGATGCTCGACGCCCCACTTCTTCAGGTCTTTGAGATGTTCGGCGAACCCGATGAGGTACATCAGCTCGTCTTTCGTGTAGTCCCTCGTGGAGAGGAGGCTGCGTCCCTGGAATACCGACTCGGTCATGTGAAGCTCCTTTCGATGGATGCTCTTGCGCCCTAATCCCCGACGGACGCCGCGCCCGATGGTGCGACCCCTCCTGGCAGGCCAGGTTACGAGAAGCATCATACGCAGCGGCGAGAGGGAGCCCCTCTGGACAGTCGGACAAAACCCGAGCCGCGCGCTTTGTCCGACCGAACAAGGGACACAGGGCAACAGGAATCTAGGATGAAAGCGCGCAAGCGGGTTCTTCCAACGGAGCGGGGGTCGCAGATGGTTCTATCGCCTATCGACTACGTCATCATCGCGTTGTACTTCATCGTCATCGTGGCCATCGGCTTCATCGCGGCGCGGTTCGCGAAAACGAAGGAAGATTACCTCGTGGCCGGCAGGCGGCTGTCGTTTCCCCTGTTCTTCGGCTGCATGGCCGCGCTCACGCTGGGCGGCGGCTCCACTATCGGCAGCGCCCAGCTGGGCTACGAGTTCGGGCTCGGCGGCATCTGGCTCAACCTGAGCATCGGACTGGGGCTCGTCGCGGCCGGCTTCCTGGTTACCAGCAAGCTTTCGAAGCTGCGCGCTCTCAGCGTGAACGAGGTGGTGGAGAGCAGCTACGGCCCCATCGCCCGCGTGTTCAGCTCGGCGCTCACGCTCATCTACACGCTCACGCTGAGCGTGGTGCAGGTCATCTCCATCGGCACCATCATCAACGGCGTGACGGGCATCGACGCCACGCTGTCCATGCTGGTAGGAGGCGGCATCGTCATCCTGTACACGTTCGTGGGAGGCATGTGGTCGGTCACCATGACCGACATCGTGCAGTTCGTGGTGAAAACGGTGGGCATCCTCATCCTGGCCCCCATCTTCTGCATCTCGGCGGCGGGCGGCTGGGACGCGCTCGTCAGCAAGGTGCCCGAGGCGTACCTGTCGGTGGGCAGCATGGGCTTCGACAAGAGCTTCGCCTACCTCGTGCTGTACGTGCCGGGGCTCATCATCGGCCAGGACATCTGGCAGCGCATCTTCACCGCGAAGAACGAGAAGGTGTCGAAAACGGGCACCGTCTGCGCGGGCGTGTACAGCGTATTCTACGCGCTGGCCACCGTCGTCATCGGCATGAGCGTGTTCGTGCTGCTGCCCCACCTGGACAACCCTCAGAACGCGTTCGTGGTGGGCGTGTCCACGTTCTTGCCGGTCGGGGTGCGCGGGCTGATCTTGGCGGCGGCGATGGCGGCCACGATGTCGGTGTCGAGCGGCACCATCCTGGCGTCGTCCACCATCCTGTACAACGACCTGTACCTGCGGTTCGTCCGCAAAGGAGCGGCCCAGGGCACGGCGCACCTCAAGGAAGTGACCATCACGCGTCTGTTCGCCCTGCTCATCGGCGTGGTGGTGATGGTGTGCTCGCTGTGGATCAACGATGTGCTGGTGGGGATCGACATCTGCTACGGGTACCTGTCGGGCTGCGTGTTCGTGCCGCTGGTGGCCAGTTTCGTGCTCAAGCGGTTCAGCCCGAAAGCGGGGCTGTACGCGCTGGGCGCGAGCACCGTGGCGGTGACGGGCTGCTTCGTCGTCGTGGGAACAGCAAGCTCAGTCCCCATCGTCGCAGGCATGGCATCGGGGCTCGTAGCGTACGCAGCGGCGAACCTTCTCAGCAAGCAGAAGGCGCCCTCGCCGTTTGAATGAGGCGTTAACCCGTTCCCTTGCCTCACCCCAACTCGGGCAGGAACACCAGGCTGAGCAGGTTGATGAACACCTTGTCGTCCTCATGGGGAATGCCCAACACGGCCTTCATCTTGCGCATGCGGTAACGCACGGTGTTCGGATGCTGGTGAAGCTCCTCGGCGATAGCCTTCACGTCGCCGTGCCAGTTCACCAGCGCCTCAGCCGTACGCACGAGCTCAGTGCCGTGCTCGTCGTCATAGCCGGCCAGCATCGAGCGGTACAGCTCGCTCGCGCTCATGAACAGGCGGTCGTAGCGCGCGGCGCTGGCGAATGCCGACAGATGCAGGCCCGACCAGCGCGCCAGCTGCTCGCCGTGGCGCTGCGCACTCGCGGCTGCGGCAAGCGCCTGGCGGATAGCCAGGTCGCCATCGCACAGGTGCACCGCCTCGCTCACGCCGCAGTGCAGGCTGCCTTCCACCGAGGTCACGGCGATGCAGCGGCGCTCGGCGGCCGCCCGCTCCTCATCGCTGGCCGAGCCGTAGGATACGAACGCCAGGATATGATCGCGGTAGCGGCACACGCTGGCCGACTCGACGATCGCGCACCCGTCCCTCACCGTCCCCAGCCCAGAGGACACCGAGTCGAGCATGGCGTAGAACGAGCACGGGTCGCCCGCGCGCAGGGCGAACGCGAAGCACTGCAGCTTCGAGCCCGTCACGCCCACGAGCGCGCTCAGCCTCGTACGCACCCGGTCGCCGTCGTGGGCGGTCAGCAGCTCGTCGAGGGCCTTGCCCTTGTCCAGCTCGTCGCGATCGCGCTGCAGCAGATCGAGCGATTGGTACGCCACCGTCTCGTGGTAAGCGCCGTCGTACAGATAAAGCGGCACCCCGCGCGCCGTGCTTTCCTTGCGCACGGCGTCGCTGATGGGAGGCTCGTAGACGGTTTTGACGGCGATGGCGGCCACGTCGCGGCGCAGCATCGTCAGCAGCGACTTCTCGGCCATGCCAGGGTTGCCGAACGCGAACCCGAGGTTCGTGAGGATGAGTTCGCCCGCCACGTATACACTGTATTCGTTGTAGTCGGGAGGACAGTCGAGGATGCCCACGTTGCGCACCTCGCGCCGCTCCGCTCCCTCGCAGGGAGCGACCAGCTCCACGTTCTTGAACGCCGGCAATGCGATAATGTCCGCAACGGTAACCAACAGCCCCTCCGTCCCATCGCGCATGAGAAGCGATCTTCCAAGAAGATGCAATACGGTACGCATGATACCGCATCGCGAGGAGCGCGTTCGGACGACCGGCCGCGCTTGACGAGAATTACGCGTGCGAACCGAAAAGCCCCCCCCCCGGCCTCGATCTCGAAGAGGCGACCCTCCAGGAGCTAGGTCATCCTGCCGACGTGGCCGCAAAATGCTTCCCATGACAATTTCGCAAGCGTTTTCGAGCTGCTCGCACCCGCAAACACGGGCGTCACCCACCATAATGCCTGGTCGCAACTTCGCTGATTCGAGAATTCGCCAGTTCGTGACGGCAAACTTTGCCATGGGTGCCGCTTTGCGCCCAGCTCCGCACACAGTCCGCAACCGCCCCGAGCGAGAGGCACCTGAACGGGAATCCTTTCGACAGAGGGCGGAAACGTCGCTTCCCCACGCGACCTCACACCTGCGCTTTGCCGGGAACCCTCGTCTTACGAAGACGTAAGCTGAGTGTAAGCGGCGGTCAAGGTGTCCGTCATGCGCTCACGGTATAGTTGAACCCGTGAACGCACGATACGAGGAGATCGCCATGAGCAAACCGTTGAGCATCGCCTGCAAAGCCGTCGGCGCAACCGTCATCATAGGAGCATTCGTGCTGGTGGCCTGTCTGTTCTCGGAGAGCAGCCGCACCATGTATCCGATCAGCCGCACCCGCTGAGCCCCAACCGGCGACCAGCCGCCCGCGCCGCGGAGGCCGTAAAACCCGCGCGCCGCATGCTGCGCGAACCCGCGCGCCGCGCGCTCTACTCCTGCTTTTCAGGCATCCTCCACAGCAGCACGAAGCCCAGCACGAACAGCACGGCGATGGACAGCACGCCCAACGACGAGTTGCCCGACAGCTGGGTGAAGAAGCTGACCAGGAACGTGCCCATGACGGCAGCGTACTTGCCGAAGATGTCGAAGAAGCCGTAGTACTCGTTGGCGTGCTCCTTCGGAATGAGCTTGCCGAACTCGCTGCGCGACAGCGCCTGGATGCCGCCCTGGAACAACCCCACGCAGATGGCCAGCATCCAGAACTCCGCGGCCTCGCGCAGGAAGAACGCCGCGAACAGCGTGATGCAGAAGTACGCGCCGATAGCTACCAGCAGCATGCGCTTCGTGCCGAATCTTGTGGACAGACGCCCGTAGGCGATGGCCGACGGGAACGCCACGAACTGCGTCACCAACAGCGCCAAAACCAGCTGCGTCGCATCGATGCCGAGGTCGGTGCCGTAGCTTGTGGACATCTTTATAATGGTGTGCACGCCGTCGATGTAGCAAAAGAACGCTAGCATGAAGTAGCGCAGGCGACGATCCTTCCAAATACGTTTCAGCGTGCGGAAGAGGCCGGCGAACGTGTCGCGGATCAAGCGAGGAGCACGTTCCTTGTAGTGCGTCTGATGCACATCGCGGATAAGGGGCACGCTGAACGCCACCCACCAAACGGCCGTGATCAGAAACGCGATCTTCATCCCGATGTCCATAGGGATGCCCACGCTGGGCCCTGCCAACACCACGATCAGGCACAGGATGAACGGCACGCACGAGCCGATATAGCCCCAGGCGTAACCCTGCGACGACACCTCGTCGTAACGCTCGTCGGTGGTGGCGTCCACGAGGAACGCATCGTAGAACACCATCGAGCCGTTCAGCATGATGGACGCGACGACGTAGATCACGAGGAAAGCCAGCGCAGCCGACGGGATGCCCAGCGCCGCCAAGGCGATGGCGCCCGTGCCCACGGTTCCGATGAAGAACTTCTTCTTGTTGCCCTTGAGGTCGGCCAGGCTGCCCAGAACCGGCATGAGCAGCGCCAGCAGAAGCGACGCCACCGTCTCGGCATAGCCCCACGCCACCACAACCGACGAACCCGGTTCGGCCAGCGTCTTGAAATACACGGGGATCAGCGCCGTCGCAAGCAGCACGAAGGCCGAATTGCCCACATCGTAGAGGATCCAGCTTTTCTCCTGCTTGGTCAGCTTGCCTGCCATGGCCTTGCCTCTCGTCTCGTTTGCGTCAACTTGGGATTCCTTCTTCACAAGTGCGAAACCGAAGGTTAACAAGTCCCCGCTCATTGTATATGATAGCGCGTAGCGTCACCGGTAAAATTCAAGTCAGAACGGAGCGTCATCCCCATGCCCGCACTCATCACCCACGACTTCTTCGGGCGCGACGTCTACGACCGCCTGTACACCTTCATAGGCGGCTCGCGCGACGAAGCCGACGCCTTCCTGTTGGGCAACCAAGGCCCCGACCCTCTGTTTTACCTGGTGCTCAGTCCGCAGTTGCGCGCGCACAACCGACTGGGCTCGACTATGCACAATAAAAAGCCCAGCGAGCTTCTAACCGCGCTCAAAAACTCCCTCGGCATCCTCAACAGCGCCGAGCGTGAAGTAGGTCGCGCCTATGCGTTGGGTTTCCTCTGCCACTACACGCTGGACTCCACGATGCACCCGTTCGTGTACTTCCACGAGTACCGGTTGTGCGACGCCGGCGTTCCAGGCCTGACGCGCGCCGACGGAAGCGAAGTGCACGGCACGATCGAGAGCGAACTGGACGAACTCGTTCTGTTTGAGAAGCGCGGCGAGACCATCGCCACGTTCAACCCCTCCGCCGAAATCCTCAACGCCAGCAACTTCACGCTGCACGTCATCTCGAAGATGTACGCCTACGTCGCCCTCACCGTGTACGGCGAGATCGTCCCCGCCGACCTGTTCGAGACGGCCGTCAAGGACTTCCGCGTGGCGCAGCGCGTGTTCTACTCGCCCTCCGGCCGCAAGCGCGCCCTCTTCGGGCGCGTCGAAGAACTGCTGCGCCCCTTCTCGTTCTACAAGTCGATGAGCCACCGCCCCGTCGCGCTTACCGAAAGCCAGTTCGACAACCGTGCCCGCGAGACGTGGGAGAACCCGTTCACGGGAGACATGAGCACCGCAAGCTTCTGGGATCTCTTCGGCGAGGCGCTGGGAAAAGCGCAAGACAACCTGTTCGCATTCGACGAGGACGGATTCGATCTCGCAGCAGCGCGCGCCATCACCAACGAGCGAGACTTCTCGGGCGAACCCGTTGTGGCGCTCGTGGTGTCGGTCGAGGACGGCGCTGCCGACGCGCAGCCGCAGCCCGCCGACGAAGCGTAAGCGCCCCATGCTGGACGTCGCCCTCACCATCCCCTTCTGGCTGGAGCTTGCCGCTGCGCTGACCGGCGGTTTGTCCGGCGCCATGAGCGCAGTGCGCGCACGCTACGATATATTCGGCGTGGCGTGCATCGCCATTATCACCGGTTTGGCCGGCGGCATCATGCGCGACATCCTGCTGCAGAACTACGGTATCTACGCGTTCCAGAAGCCTACGCTGATCATCGCCTGCGCCATCGCGGGCGTGGTGGTGTTCTACTTCGGTAAGCTGGCCACCTATCTCGACCCCATCGTCGACTTGCTGGACAACCTGTCGGTAGCGCTGTGGGCCGTGATCAGCGTGAGCAAGAGCCTGTCGGCGGGGCTCGACATCATCCCGTCCATCATCCTGGGCACCATCACCGCCGTGGGCGGCGGCATCCTGCGCGACATCTGCATGAACCGCGAGCCCGAGGCGTTCCAGGCCGGCGCACTGTACGGCAGCGCCGCGCTGGTGGGCTGCATCGTGTACGCGTTGATGAGCCAGAACCACATCCTGGACAACTACGCCGCGCTGTCCTGCGTGGTGCTGGTGCTGGGGCTGCGCTACGCGTCGCTGTTCTTCGGCTGGCGCACGAAGCCGCCGCGCGACTACTCCGACGTGGTGACCCGCGCGGTATCGAAGCCGGTACGCTCGGTGGCGAATCGCGTGCGGCCGCCCAAGGGCAAGGTGGAGCGCGACAAGGAGCGGCACGGTTACGAGAAGCTGCGTGCGTTCTGGGCGCGCATGAACGGCGAGTACGTGGCCGAGCGCAGCAAGGACGACAAGCTTGCCGCATCCGACTCGCAAGCGGCCAGATCGTCGGCCGGCACCGCCGCAGCCAGCGACCCCAGCGACCGCATCATCGTGGACCGCGAGGAGCTCCACCGCATCATGGGCGGCGAGGAAGAGAAACCTCGCGACCCCTTCGAGCCAAGAAGCTAAAACCAAGCCACCGTGTCCAGCGCGTGTCGAAAGGACGGGGGATCTGACACGCTCGCGACACCGCGCCTCGCAAAACGGGAAAAAGCGTGTCAAACCCCCCGTCCCTTCGACACGCTTTCCTTCGGTTACACGTTCTTCAGCAGGATGGAGTTCATCGTGTCGGCGGCGTGCTCGCACGAGTCGCAGCACTTCTCCATGCGGTCGAATATCTGCGACCACACCAGCACGCGCATGGGGTTCTCGCGGTCGTGCGTATGCAGTTTGCGAATGACCGTCATGTACAGCTGATCGGCCTCTTCCTCGTAATCGTTCACGTCGATGATGAGCTGCTTGAACATCTTGGACTTCTTGAAATTGCGGAAATCCTCCATGGCCTTGTCCAGCGCCACGCAGCTCTTCTTGATGAGGTGCGCGAACTCCAGCGCATCATGATGGATGAAATGCACGTCGTACATGTAGAAGCGTTGCATGACGTCTTCGATGTAGTCGATGATGTTGTCGAGGTACTGGGACATGTTGATGATGTCCTCGCGCTCGATAGGCGTGATGAAATCGGTAGCAACCGTCTTGAAGATGGCGTGGTTGATCTCGTCGCCCTTGTGCTCCAGCTCGTGCGCGCGCTCCATGACCTCTTTGAGATGCTCCGCCTCGGTGAAGCTTTCGATGGCCTCGATCAGCAGCTCGGCTTCCTGAACGGCAACTTCCGTCTGTTTCTCGAACGCATCGAAATAATCGAACTTGTCCCTCTTGCCCACAGGGTCCTCCTTTACGAGAACATTAAGAACAGGTGGGCGAACGCGAATCCGAGCAGACCGCACCCCGGAAACGTCAGCACCCACGTTTTCACCATATCGATTGCAATTCCCCACTTCACCGCGCTTTTCCGCTTCGCTGCGCCCACGCCCATGATGGCGGTCGTATTCGTGTGCGTCGTGGAAACCGGCAAGCCGGCGAAGGTGGAGAGCATAAGGCAGAAAAACGTTGCCACGCTGGCGGCGAATCCTTGGAACGGCTCGAGCTTCACCATATCCAGGCCGACGCTTTTTATGATGCGCTCGCCGCCGACGGCGGTGCCCAACCCCATGTTGAGCGCGCAGAAGAACATGAGCCAGATGGGCAGGATCATTTGATCGGCCTGCCCCACGCCCGTGGCCAACGTGATGGCCAGCACGAAGATGCTCATGAATTTCTGGCCGTCCTGCGCGCCGTGCATGAACGCCACGCCCGCGCCCGAGGCCACCTGAGCCCAACGGAAGAAGCGCGAAGTCTTCTTGCGATCCATGTTGCGGCAGACGCGTCCAAGCGCCTTGGAGTTCAGCCAACCCAGAAAGAAGCCCAGCAGCGTGGACAAAAGAATGCCGTACACCACCTTGATCCACTCCGCGCCGTTGATGGCGTCGAAGCTGCCCTGCAGCGCGATGGCCGCGCCCGTGAGGCCGGCGATCAGCGAATGGCTTTGGCTGGTGGGAACGCCGAAATACCAGGCCACGGTGCCCCACACGATGATGGCCACCATGGCGGCCATGAGAGCGATGAGCGACTGCTGGGAGTCGCCTCCGAAATCGACCATATTGAATATGGTGTGTGCGACGGCGGCGGTAAACAGAGAAACCACCAGCAGCCCCAGGAAGTTGCAGACAGCCGCCATGACGATGGCGGGCTTCGGCTTCATAGCCCTTGTCGATACGACGGTTGCGATCGCGTTCGGAGCGTCCGTCGCCCCATTCACGACGATGACGCCGATGTTGAGCAGGGTCACAACCACGAGGATCGGGTTGGACGCGAGCCCAGCGATGAACGAAGCCCACTCTATGGTCACGAAATCCCTCTCGACAACAACAGCAAAAAGGTTCAGCATTCCCCAGTTTAACGTAAATCTAACAAAGCGAAAGGGGCTCTTTTCTCTTTTCACGTTGGATTACGGGCGAAACGGCAAAATACAGGTAAAGTCACGCCCCGGCACCGCCTACGGGTAAAACCCCTGCAATCGGTAGGAGTTAACCCCCGCTCTATCGATACGTGATAAAGTAACCGTTACGCAAGAAGAGGTTTCCGCGTCGCCGCGTCGCAAGCACGGCTCGACGACGCCTGGGGGGAGGAAATCGAAATGAGAAGGCGCTTCCAGCTGCCCTTGCAGACCGCGGATCTGATCGCCGGATTCATGGTGTGGGTCATCCTGTCGTCGCTGCTTCCGTACATCAAGCAGGACGTCTATATCCCTCCCGACCAGATAGCCCTCGTCACCGCCATTCCCGTGGTGTTGGGATCGGTGCTGCGCGTACCCTTCGGCTACTGTGCGAACCTGTTCGGCGCTCGTGCCGTGTTCCTGGCCAGCTTCATCGTGCTCGTGGTGCCCGTATGGTTTTTGAGCGAGGCCACCACGTATCAGGGATTGCTCATAGGCGGGACGTTTCTGGGCATCGCCGGCGCAGTGTTCTCGGTGGGCGTCACCTCGCTGCCGAAGTACTACCCGAAGGAGCGCCACGGCTTCGTGAACGGGGTATACGGCTTCGGCAATATGGGAACGGCGCTGACCACCTGGTTGGCGCCCGTGGCCGCGGTTGCCTTCGGTTGGCGCATGGCCGTCAAGCTGTACCTCGTGCTGCTGGCGGCGTTCATCGTGCTGAACTTCGTGCTGGGCGATCGCGACGAACCGCGTGTGAAGACGCCGGTCATGGAGCAGCTGCGCGCCGTCTGGAGCGACGCGCGCCTGTGGTTCCTGTCGCTGTTCTACTTCGTGACATTCGGCGCTTTCGTAGCCTTGACCGTGTACCTGCCGAACTTTCTCACGTCGCACTACGGGATGGACGGCGTGTCGGCAGGCGTGGCCACCTCGGTGTTTATCGTGGCGGCGGCCGCCATCCGCGTGCTGGGCGGCTGGCTGGGCGACCGGTTCGACTGTTATCGGCTGCTGGCCCTCGTGTTCGCAGGCCTCGCCGCAGGCGCCGCGGTGCTGGCCACGGCACCGGGGCTGCCCGTGTACCTGGCGGGCATCTATCTGGTCAGCATCGCATGCGGCATCGGCAACGGCGTGGTGTTCAAGTTGGTGCCTGCGTACTTCACGAAGCAAGCCGGGATTGCCAACGGCATCGTGGCCATGATGGGCGGCCTGGGCGGCTTCTTTCCGCCGCTCGTGCTGTCGGCATCGACGCTGCTGTTCAGCACGAGCGTCCCCGGATTTGCCGCCTTCGGCGCCTTCGCCCTCGCCTGCCTGGCGATTTCGCTGGTCATGAGGAGGAAGACTCGGTCATCCTGAGGGCACGGAGCGCGCAATCCGTCTCCTGAGCGTAAGCCGCGACCCCCTACGCGTAGTAAGCGAACACCCTTTTGCGTTCGTTGCCGATCTTGGTGGTGCTGTTGTGGCCGGGCAGGACCACCGTCTCGTCGGGCAGCACGGCCAGGCGCTTCAGCGAGCGGCGCATAGCGTTCATGTCGCCTCCCTGGAAATCCGTACGGCCAATGGAGCCGCAGAACAGCGTGTCGCCCGAAATCAGCACCGGCGCGCCTTCAGGGTTCGTGCCGAAGCGCGGGTCGATGAACAGGCAGATACCGCCCTCGGTGTGACCCGGCGTCAGGATCACCTTCCACGGCATGTCGCCGATCTTGAGAATGTCGCCGTCGTTCACTACATGATCCACCGGGCACGGCGTGAAGCGCATGTCGTCGCGCGGCAGCTTCTTCTCGCCCGAAATGATGGGCGCGTCGATGGCCGAGGCGATGACCGTGGCGCCGGTCTTGTCGCGCAGCTCCTTCGCAGCGCCCACGTGGTCCGAATGGCGATGCGTGAGGATGATGGCGTCGACCGAGCCCCCCGCCGCCTTGATGATCTCGTCGGGCTTGCACGTGGGATCCACCACGATGGTGGCCTTGCCGTCGGAAATGATGTACACGTTGTTCTCCAGCATGCCGAGCACGAGGTACTCGACGGGCACGCACGTGCCCTTCACCTTATTGGTCATGCGTCGCTCCTAGTCTTTTTCTTGCCGCCGCCGGCCTTGGGAACCATGCGGCGCGCGTCGAACACTCCTTCGATGCCGCGCAGTTTGCTCAGTACGATATCGATATGGTTGATATCGGACACCTGGAACAAAAACCGCATCTCCACCATGCCGTCGCGATGCGACGTGGTGGAGCTGGACAGCACGTTCGCCCCTTGCTCCGACAGGATGATGGCCACGTCGCGCAGCAGGTTCATGCGGTCGAGCGCGTCCAAGAACACCTCCACCTTGAACGACGTGTTCTTCGGCAGATCGTTCTCCCAGGCCACCTCGATGATACGCTCGGGGGTTTGCTTGAGATCCTGAGCGTTCGGGCAGTCGGCGCGGTGCACCGACACGCCGCGGCCGCGCGTCACGAAGCCGAGAATCTCGTCGCCCGGCACCGGGTTGCAGCACCGCGACAGGCGCACCAGCACGTCGTCCACGCCCTTCACCACCACGCCGTTCGACGTGTGCGCCTCGTGCTTCTTCGGCGCCTTCACGCTGGTCAGCATCGGCGGCATCTTGCCGGTGGACATGTCGCCTGCCACGTAGTCCATGGCGGTCTCGGCCTCGTGGCCCTTGTCCACGAGGATCTTCAGCAGACGGTTCGCCACGTGCTGGGCGCTTTCCTTGCCGGTGCCGATGTGCACGAGCATGTCGTCGGCGTCCTTGTAGCCCATGTGGTCGGCCACCGACTTGAGGGCGCGCATCGACTGGGCGCTGGATATGCCCAGACCGTGCTTGCGCATCTCGCGGGTCAGCTTGTCGCGGCCGAATTGCAAATCGTCGCTGCGGCTGACCTTGCTGAAGTACGAGCGGATCTTGCTGCGCGCGCTGGGCGTTTTCACGATGCCCAGCCAGTCGCGCGAAGGGCTGGCGCTTTTCTGCGTGAGGATGTCCACGCGGTCGCCCAGCTGCAGCTCGTAGGTCAGCGGCACGATGGCGCCGTTCACCTTCGCGCCCACGCAGTGGTTGCCCACCTCGGTGTGGATGGCGTAGGCGAAATCGACCGGCGTCGAACCAGCGCGCAGGCTCATGACCTCGCCTTTCGGCGTGAACACGAACACCTCGGTGGGCGCGAGATCCACTTTCAGGTCCTTCAGGAACTCGCGCGAATCCTGCGACTCGTCCTGCCAGTCCACCATCTGGCGCAGCCACGCCAGCTGCTGGTCCAGCGCGTCGCCGCTCTTGCCGCCCTTCTCCTTGTAGCGCCAGTGCGCCGCCACGCCGTACTCGCTTTGCCGGTGCATGTCTTCGGTGCGGATCTGGACCTCCAGCGGACGGCCCGCCGGCCCGATGACCGTGGTGTGCAGGCTCTGGTACATGTTGAACTTCGGCATGGCGATGTAATCTTTGAAACGGCCGGGCATCGGATGCCACAGCGTGTGCACCGCGCCCAGAGCCGAGTAGCAGTCCTTCACCGACTTCACGATAACGCGCACGGCGATGAGGTCGTATATCTCCGAAAAGCCCTTGCCCTTCTTCGTCATCTTCTGGTAGATGGAGTAGAGGTGCTTCGGGCGGCCCATGATCTGCGCCTGGATGTTCACCTTTTCCATCTCGTCGTGCAAGATGGAGATGATCTGGTCGAGATAGCCCTCGCGCTCAGAGCGGCTTTCAGTCACCATGCGGCTGATCTGCTTGAACTTGTTCGGTTCCAGATAGTAGAACGACAGGTCCTCGAGCTCCCACTTGATGTTGTTGATGCCGAGACGGTGCGCGATGGGCGCGTAAATCTCCAGCGTCTCGCGCGCCTTGAAGATGCGGCGGTCTTCACGCAGCGCGCCCAGCGTGCGCATGTTGTGCAGGCGGTCGGCCAGCTTGATGACGATGACGCGGATGTCCTTGCTCATGGCTACGAACATCTTGCGGATGGTGGCGGCCTGCTCGTCGGTGAGGCTTTCCACCTCGATGCGCGTGATCTTCGTCACGCCCTCCACCAGCTGTGCCACCTGGGGATTGAACTCCGCTTCCACCTGGTCGCGCGTCACGCTGGTGTCCTCCACGGTGTCGTGCAGCAGCGCTGCACACAGCGTTTCCACGTCCATGCGCAAGTCGGCCAGGATGATGGCCACCTCCACGGGATGTGCCACGAACGGCTCGCCGCTTTTGCGGCACTGGCCCTCGTGCGCCTCGCTTGCGAATCGGAAGGCCTTCGCCAGCATGGCCTCGTCGTCCTCGGACAGGTACACCGAGGTCAGGCGCTGCAGCTCGGCGAATCGCTCCTCGGGAGTCTTCGGCGCGAGGGCGTCCTTCTTGGCTTCGGGCGCGAACGATTTCTCGGCCACGTGCGGCCGGCCCAGCAGGTTGTCCTCCACGGTCTGCTTGTTCGACGTCGCCTCGGGCGCGCCGCCCAGCAGCTCCTCATGGTTGCTCTTGCCCATTTTGGTCGTCCTCCCTATGCCCTAGCGCTCGCGCGCGTCGCCTGCCGCGTCACCCGGCAAAATGGGCCGCGACACGCGTATATGGAGGGTAGCAGAATCGCTCTTCATCGCCCAGTCCCGGAACGCGTGGAACACCTCGCGCTCCCCCAAACCTTCACGGTAGCGTACGCTGTCCGTCAACTCCACCTTGTCCTGCGTCTCCACCACGTGGATGGAGCGCGCCATGCCGTCGGCGCCGAACGCGGTGTGCGTCTCGATAAGCCCGAGCTCGCGAAACACCGCCACGCCGCACGCTGCCGAGGCGGGGCTGATAGGGAATGCATCGGTGCTGGCCGCCGCGGCCAGATCGGCGTTGCCCATGGTGAAGAAGCACTCGCCCATCTCTCGCTGCAGACTGCGCAGGCGGCGGTACACCTGGGCCAGGCAGTCGTGGTCGGGCGTCATGTCGCGCAGGATGCGCTCGTTGAGCGAGCAGTCGCCGCGGTTGAACAGTAGGTGGATGCCCGCGGGCTTGCCGTCGCGGCCCGCCCGGCCGCTCATCTGGTTGAACTCGATCTCGTTGAACGGCAGGTGGTACAGCACCACGTGGCGGATGTTGGGGATGTCCACGCCCTCGCCGAAAGCGGACGTGGCCACCAGCACCGACAGCGCGTCGGTGCGGAACAGCTCTTCGATGCGCTTGCGCTCGGCGCGTGCGAGGCCCGCGTTGTAGAAGCCGATGAGCGGCGCCAGCTGGGGCACCCGCTTGCGCAGAGCGCGCGCCACGGCAACCGACTGCTCGCGCGAGTTCACGTAGATGACCGTCTTGCCGCCCGACGCGATGAGATTCGCCAGGTAGTCGTCGCGGTTCTTGAGGTTGCGCTGGTCGTCCACCTCGAGGTTGGGACGCGAAGCCGGGTCGTACACGCAGGCGTCCACCGGCAGCTCGCGCTTGATGGCGGCCGCCACCTCGTCGTCGGCCGTGGCCGTAAGCGCCAGCACCGCGGGAGCCTCGCCGCCGGGCCCAGCCAGCTTCGCAATGGCGGCGCCGATGGTGGCGTAGGCCACGCGCTGGCCCGCCTTCGCCAGGCCGATATGGTGCGCCTCGTCCACCACGACGAAGCGCACGCGGCCCGCGGCCGCGAACTCGTCAGCGTGCCACGCAAGGAACTCGGGCGTGGTCAGCACGATGTCGTAGGTGCCGTCGGCCAGGCCCGCGAAGCCCTGGCGGCGCTCGTCGGGCGTGCTCTCGCCCGTCAGCGTGATCACGCCGATACCGAACGCGTCCAGCGCCTCGCGCAGGTGGAACGCCTGATCGGCGATCAGCGCGCGCAGCGGGTACACGAACAGGCTGGCCTCGTGGTTCGCCAGCGCGCGCGTGGCGGCGTGCACCTGGAAGGTCAGCGATTTGCCGCGCCCCGTGGCCATGATGCCCAGCGTGGAGCGCCCGGCGCGCAGATGCGCGAGGATCTCGCGCTGCGCGTCGTGCAGCGGCTTGTCGCCGATGATGGCGCGCACGACGGCCTGCTCGAGCGCCGCGGGGTCTTCCGCGGCCTTGCGCTCCCAGCAGGCGCGGTTCGCCGCGCGGGCCGCCTCGTAGGCCTCCACGTCCTCGGGGCGATGCGGCGCGTTCGCGCACAGCTCGGCGTCGCTCGTGGCGTACAGGTCGGCCACGAAGCTGAGGTTCTCGGGGTTGAGGCAGGCCTCCAGGGCGCCGCAGGTGCGCGCGGGAGCCAGCGACTGCAGCATGGCCTTCACCGACTTGCGGCCGCGCCATTCGTCGATCTGCACCTCGAACGCGGCGTTCACCACGCTGTCGGTGCGCATGAGCGATTCGATGTCCGAGCAGTGGAACATGATGCCCGACACCGTGGCGCGCCCGTCGGACAGCGAGCACGAGAAGTGGTTCTTCTCGGCGCCCACCGCGCGGCAGTTCGCCAGCATCACGTCGCGCGCCAGGTACACGGGCACGGGATGCTCCTGGCCGAACGGCGCCAGCTTGTCCAGTTGCGCCACGTTGTCCAGCGTCAGCTCATCGAGGCTGACGCACGAGTCGATTTCCACGAGCGGATGGAACGCGCCCTCGGGCAGCGCGTCCATGTAGGCGCACAGGCGCCGCTCGAACTCCGGCAGCTTGTCGGCCGGCAGCGTGACGCCCACGGCCGCATCGTGCCCGCCGAAGCGCGTGAGCAGGTCGGATGCGCTTTCCACAGCCGAGAACAGGCTGACCTGGCCCACGCTGCGGCCGCTGCCGCGCGCTTCGTCGCCGTCGATGGTGAACAGCAGGCTGGGCACGCCGTACGTGTTCACCAGGCGGCTTGCCACGATGCCCTTCACGCCCTCGTGCCAGCTCTCGCCCGACACCACCAGCGCGCGCTGGCCGTGGTAGATCTCGGCGGCCTGCGCCTTCGCGATCTCGGACAGCTCGGCTTCGATGGCGCGGCGCTGATCGTTCACCGATTCCAGCTTCGTGGCCAGGCGGTTCGCCTCCTCGAAGTCGTCGGTCATCAGCAGGTCGAGCGCCAGCTGCGCGTCGCCCATGCGGCCGGCGGCGTTGAGGCGCGGGATGACGGAGAAGCTGAGGTTCGTGGCGCTGACGGGCTTGTCGGCCGCGCCGCTGGTGGCCAGCAGCGCGGCGATGCACGGGCGCGGCGCGGCGTTCATGCGCGCGATGCCGTCGGACACGAGGGCGCGGTTCTCGTCGCGCATGGGCATGAGGTCGGCCACCGTGCCCAGCGTGGCGAAGTCGGTGAAGTCGCGCCATAGGTGCGGCTGGCCCAGACGGCCGCCCAGCACCTGCACCAGCTTCAGGGCCACGCCCACGCCCGCCAGGATGGAGCTGGGGCAGTTCGCGTCGCACTTCGGATCGGCCACGGGCACGCCTTCAGGCACAAGGTCCACCGGCTCGTGGTGGTCGGTGATAGCCAGGCCCAGACCCGCCTCCACCACGGCCGCGGCCTCCGCCTTGCAGGCGATGCCGCAGTCCACCGTGACGATGAAGTCGGGGCCGAACGAGCACGCGCGCGTGATGGCGGCCTGCGACAGCGCGTAGCCCTCTTCGAAGCGCAGCGGGATGAACGGCGTGGCCTGCGCGCCGAGGGCGCGCAAACCGCGGGTGAGCACGGTGGTGGCCGAGATGCCGTCGAGATCGAAGTCGCCGAACACGAGGATGTGGTCGCCGCGCTTGACGGCGGCTTCCAGGGCATCGGCCACGTCGGACAGGCCGGGGATGATGTAGGGGTCCAGCCAGTCGCGCTCGAGCGACGGCGCGAGGAAACGGTGAACCGCAGCGGGGTTGTCGATGCCGCGGGCGACCAGCGTCGCTGCGATGAAGCGGGGCAGACCGAGTTCGCGCTCCAGGCGCACGACGGACGCGGGGTCGGCCGCTTTGATCTTGAACTGGGCAGACATGGCTCTCATACCTCACATGCGCGAATTCGAATAGTTCACGTCCCATTGTCCCACAATCGCACGGCGAAGTCACCGGCAAAGGAGCGGGCGGCGCGGGCGGGATCCCGCGATCCCGCATCCCAACCCCAGGATCCCGCGATCCCGCTGCGAACGCACATCTCCGCGACCCCCGCCGACCATACTTCGCCGTTGTGGGCGCAAAACGGCACCCATGACAATTTCCAGCGCGATTCTTCGACGCTTCAACGCCTACAGCTAGCAAAACCCCAGGTGGTGAACAACCCGCATGCCCGTCCTTCGGTAAAATCGCCATCAGAATTGCCATGGGTGGCCTTTTGCGCCCACGAACACCGGGGCGCTCCAATCGAATCGCCCGCATGACGGCATGCAGGCGCCTGGGCGAGCGGCGCGCCGATCTAGCGGAAACCTCGCACGGCCCTAGCGCGAATCTAACGGAAATTCCACGCGGATCTAGCGCCGATCTAGCGCGCTTCTCACGTGAATCTAACGTATAACGCCTGATCAAACATCATTTTTGCTCTTCCATTACCCGGCTTGCCATGGTACGCTGGACGCATGGAAATCGTTCTCGGACATACCTCGTCGATGGAGTTCTGGCGCGCCAAGCGCTCGCATTCCCAAACGCGCGCGCTGCTCGCTCGCCGCGGCGAGCCTCGGAGCTTTCGCTCGGATTCGCCTGACGTAGCCAAGCCGAGCGCAGGCGATTTGGAACGGCTCGAGCGCATCGGGCTCGCGCAACACGCGAACCCCGCGCACTTTATCGTCCCCAACGCGCTTTCACGCGTGCGCACTGCACGCATAACCTGCAGCGTGTTCGACCGAAGGATTCCCTCATCGGCTTTCGTCAACGTGGGCGACGGGGTGTTCGTCGCCTCGCCCGAACTGTGCCTGCTGCTCGAAGCCCGCACGGCCGCTTTAGCGAACCTCGTCGAAACGGGCTACGAGTTCTGCGGACGATACCGGCTGCCTGCCCTGCCAGACGGCAACATGGCACCCGACCAGCTCCCCCTGACCTCCGTGCCGAAGCTGCAGTCGCTCCTCTCCCGCACGCAAGATGTCAACGGCGTCGGCGCGGCGAGAAAAGCCGTTCCGCACATACTCCAGAATTCGGAATCGCCCAAAGAATCGCAGCTTTCCATGCTCAGCAGCTTTCCGGGACGCCTCGGCGGCTACGGGTTTCCCCCGGCAACGCTGAACCACCCTGTGCGCATCTCGGAGAACGCGCGCGGACGGGACGTGGGCCGAATATGCCGCTGCGACCTGTTCTGGCCCGACGCGAAACTCGATGTCGAGTACGACAGCCGGCTGCACCATGCAGGGGAGGCCGAGCAGGAGAAGGACTCGGCTCGCAGAACCGCGTTGGCGTACGCGGGCATCCTCGTCATCACCGTTTCAAGCGACCAACTGCACACGAGGTCGGAAATGGACAAGGTCGCCCATGCGATGGCGAAACGGCTGGGAACGAGATGTCGCTCCCGAGCGCACGATTGGGAACTCAAGCAGATCAGACTACGATCTCAGCTGCTTGGCACCACGCGACCGGAAATGCTGGGCGCAAAACGGCACCCATGACAATAATCGGACGCTTAAAGCGCGCTCGCCCGACGCGCCGTCGGCAAAAGGCCTGGTCGCGTTTCGCAACGAAGCCGAAGCGACGCGCCAACCGCCACCAAAATTGCCATGGGAAGCCATTTGCGCCCACGAAGCAAGCATCCTCCCAGCTCGGACGTCGCGCTTCCCCTACATCTGGTCGATCAGGACCAGCAGCTCCTGCTTCTTGTGGATGTCGAGCTTGGCGTAGATGCGCTTCGAGTGGGTCCGCATGGTGTTCTCGGAAATGAACAGCATCTCGGCGATGGCCGGGCCCGAGTAGCCGCGCACGAGCAACTCCATGACCTCGGCCTCGCGGCTGGACAGACCGTACAGCTCGCTCAGGCGCTTGCAGCGCTTCGACACGCGATCGGCAAGCTGCGGCCCCGTGGCAGCGCCGGCCGGCGCTGCCACGTCGCGGGAGCGCACCGCCTGCGTCACGGCGATCTCGGCCGACGTCTCCTTCTGCGGCGCCTTCGGCGTGAGCATGAGGAACTCCAGGCGGTTCGTGTGCAGCTTGCCCACCTTGCGCCCCACCAGCGCGATCAGCAGCATCACGTACAGGGCCACCAACGCCACGAACGACAGCTGCTCCACGCCAAGCGCCGCCGCACTGCCCGAGGCGTAGCCCACCAGGTAGCCGCACATCTGCATGAAGTAGGTGATGGTGCCGTAGAACGCGAAGATGAACACCGGGTTGATGCCGCTATCGCGCGAGATCTGGCCGCAATGCATCATCATGAGCACGCACGCCAGCATGAAGCACGCGTACGTCACGCCGCTTCCCACCGTGGTGAACTCGCCTCCCGCGAACGGCAGCACGATGAGGCACGTCGCCGCGATGGGAAACAGCACGCGGAACACGCTCATGAGGTCCACGTGGATGGTGCGCCGCCTCCATGCCCCGTAAAACACGGCCACCACAGCCAGCAGCGCGGACATCGAGAAGATGTTGATGGTGCTGAGCAGCTCCTGGTGCGTGACCGCGATGAAGCGGATGGCGCCCGAGCAGAACCCGAGCGCGCCCACCGACAGCGCCGGCAGGAAGCTTTCGCACAGCGCGTTCTTGTACACCACCGCGTGCTCGCGCGGCACGTCGTCGAACATGGGCTGCTGCGCGTCCGTCGCGTGCGCGGCGATCCACAGGCACAGCCCCGCCAGCGGCACCAGCACCAGGGGTATAAGGTAAGCGGTGAGAGCCGTGGGGATGAAGCACAGGAAGAAGTACAGCAGCGCCGAGAACCCGGTGCCCTTGATGAGCGCGAGGTTGCCGCGCGCGCTGTCGAGCGAGGCGAACACGCGCTGCCAGCTCATGAGGTAGCCCGCCGACCCCACGCCGATGAGCGCCGCCGCGCCCACCACCAACGCCAGCGCAAGCGATTCCAGGTACATGGCCCCCACCAGCATGAGCGGCCCGAACGCAAGCGGCGCCGAGAACGCCAGCACATGCGCCCCGCGGGAGAGGCCGGGACGCGCCCACGTGAAGGCCATGGCCGCGCAGAACGCCAACCAGAACACGGCGATCTGCACCGTGTAGAATACGATGGTGGTGAGCGACGTCTGGCAGAACGCAGGCAAGTAGGGGTAGATGCCGCCCCAGATGGACGTTGCGTTGATGGACAGAAACGTCGCGTACCCGAAGCTTGGCACGTCCGGTTTCAATGCTGATGGAGCGCGCATGTGCGAGTGTCCCCCTCCGTTTGCCGTAGGGTCATTCTAGCAGACGCACCGGGGACGGCCGGCGGACATGGTGACACGGTGATGCATTTGAACTGGGAAAATAGAAATATCACAACATTCTGGTGACAACATCGCGAGCGGCGAGCACCTATAGTTCACCGCAGACGGAGAGGCCGCGCCACCGCATGAGCGGCCTCGCATGAAACGAGAATGGAGGGGGTTGCATGTCAACAGATCGCACTGCGCTGACCCGCCGCACGTTCGTCGCATCGGCCGGAGCGCTGGGAGCGCTGGCCGCCTGCGGCACCGCGGCGAACACGCTGTACGCGTCGGCGCCGCAGGCGTTCGGCGACGAGAGCGGCGACGGCGAGAGCATCGATGAGCTGCGCGAGGACAAGCCCGAGCTGCCCACGCCCGCTCGTCGCGGGATCGCGCTTTGTCACGTTGCGGCCATCCACGAGATACCGCACGGTCACCCATTCTCGAAATCATCCTCATGCACATATAATCTTCGTCTCAGTATAAACCCTATCGGGCGTGGCGTAACGCACAAGCTTCATGACCCCTCCACGGATTCGCATGGTTTCGTACACGAGAATGCACGAGCTTGAACGAAACGACACGAACCGGGGTCATTTCCCACGGACTTCTTCCACACGGCGTCCGAACCCGCGACACTGTGACCATGCCGAACGGGCTCCGGAGAAGCCGGAAGCCCCCAACGAAAGGAACCTGCTATGAAGATATCCGCTCGCAACCAGCTCAAGGGCACCGTCTCCGCCATCGCCGAGGGCGCCGTGAACGGCGTCGTTTCCATCGACCTGGGATCTACCATGGTCAAAGCCGACATCACCATGGAAGCCATCAACGATCTAGGCCTCAAAGAGGGCACCGACGCCATGGCCATCATCAAGGCCAGCAACGTGATGTTCGCCGCCGGCTCCGAGCGCATCCAGGGCATCTCGGCCCGCAACCAGATCGCCGGAACGATCGCGTCCGTGAAGAAGGGCGCCGTGAACGGTCATGTGGCCATCGAGACCCCCGAGGGCGCACGCATCATGGGCTCCATCACGAACGAGGCCATCGAGGATCTGGGTCTCGCCGAGGGTGCTGCCGCGCTCGCCATCGTGAAGTCCACCGACGTCATCGTGGGCGTGGAGTAACCGCTTCCATAGCATCTGCGAGCGACGCTCGCACCCGCAAGGCCGCGTCCTGCACGCGGCCTTGCTGCATTTCCGGATCCCCTTTCCGTTCCGCGCTTTGCGCGGCGCTCTCTTTCCTTCCCGTTCTGGGCCATCGGCGCAGCCTTCGCGGCTTCGAGGCTGCGCGCACGCCGCCCGCGAAGCGCATTCGCTCAAACGAACTTTTTCGCCTTCCTCAGAACAATCTCACACTCTAGCCCGTATTGTTACCAGAGAGGTGAATGCATGCGCTTGCCGTTCCAGCGAAAAAACCAGCCCGCCGCAGCCCGCGACAGCCCGAAACCGCTTCGATCCGACGCGTTCTTGCTCGAAGCCATGGACGCGTGGGGCGATGTCGTGTATCGCGTCGCGCTGGCGCAGACCGGCTCGCCCAGCGACGCCGACGACGTGTTCCAGGACGTGTTCATGCGCCTGCTGGAACACGACACCGCGTTCGAAAGCGACGAGCACCTGAAAGCCTGGCTGCTGCGCGTCACGGTGAACCGCTGCCGCGACTTGGCGCGTTTGACCTGGAACCGCCGCACGGAAGGCTTCACGCGGGAGCATGCCGACATCCCCGCCCCCGACGCGTTCGACGCCGACATCTGGGAGGTCGTGGGCGCGTTGCCGCCCGACCTGCGCATCCCGGTGCACCTGTTCTACGTCGAGGGCTACGCCACCGAAGAGATCGCGCGCATCACGGGATGCCGACCCAGCACCGTGCGAACCCGCCTCCACCGCGCCCGCGAGCAGTTGCGGAACATGCTGGAAGACGACCGCGGCCAACGCGAGTCGAGCCTTGCAAGCTGCCGCGACCCCCTATGCCGAAAGGAGCCGAACCGTGACCGATCCCCGCAACCCCGGCCCACGCCCAACCGTGGATGAGTACCGCACCATGATGCGAGGAACGCACGTCCCGGACCAGCTGAAACAAGCGACCCTGAGCGAAGCGGGCAGGCGCCGGGGCCGCAGCGCTAAAACCGTGCGGACCCCCGTCCGAACAGGCGCGTCGGTCAGGCGACGCTCGGCGCTCGGGTTCGCCGTCGCCGCCTGCCTCGTGCTGGTCGCGGGAATCGGCGCAACGGCTTTCGCGATCAACGGCCCCGGCGGGTTCGGACCGGGGAAAACCGTAGAGCTGGAGTCCCAAGACTTCACGGGAGGCGGCGGCTACAGCGGTCCCTGGTACAACCCAGCCGACGACACGTTCTGGAGCTACGAATGGGCTGGATACAAGTATCATTTCCCTGTGCGGTGCGTCGGGAACAACATCGAATCCGTCACCTACGAAATCGAAGGCGAGCGCAGCTACTTCGAGATCATCGATAACACCGTCACCGCCGAGCAGCACGACAACGGCAAGCACGTGTTCAATTACACCAAGTCCGTTACGTTCGACTACGACCATCAGGAGTCGATCGACGACCAGCGTATCGTAGAAATCTACATCGGCTTCCCCCTTCCCGAAGAGGGGAAGGAAGCGTACGAATTGGCCCTTGCCGGCAAAAACTCGCTCGAAGCGAGCAGGCAGCTGAATACCGCCATCGAAAAAGGCGCGGCTCGGGAAATCTCGACCTCCCGATTGAAGCTCACCGCCACGTTCGCCGACGGCTCCATGCAAACGAAAACGTACCGCATCGCTCCGGTGCCCGATTTCGACGAACGATACGAGGCCTATTCCGATGCCCGTGCCGCATTTCAGAGCATCGAGCCTCCTTCAAGCGACGCCTCCCAGCAGGAGATCGACGATTACCTCGGCAAGATGCCTCAAATGCCCAAGCTTTACAACATCACCGAGCTCAACGAAGGGTGAACGCCGCGTTGGAACCCGCGCGCCGCAGTATCTTTTTATAACCAATATAGTCATGGACAAAAAGTGCCGATTTTCTTTATCCTCTATGAAGATAAGGCAAAGCGGTGCGCTTCTCACCAGGCATGATGGGAATTGCCTGATGCTCGATCCCTCTCTTTTAGGTCAAAAAACTACAGAATACTATAGCTTTTTGTCCATGATGAATTGACTTATATTATTTTGCTGCGACCCAAACGCTCGCATTACCAGTCGCATGCTAGCATTGAGGAAGCGGTCGCCCCACCCGCAGGAAAGACTCGCGAAACAAACCGCGTCGACACGGTGCGCAGCAAAGCACCCGCAAGCTTTGCCATCCCCATACTGCACCTCCCCGCATGCAAAAGGGCCGGATCCTTCGATCCGGCCCGGAAGTTGCTGGGCGCTTGCTGCTGGTATGCTGATGCCGCGTTCGCGAATGTGGTGACGGGTACGCCCTGGTTTCAAACCGACCGAAGCCGGCGGTTAGGCGGTCACCTGCGCTTTCATCGCATTGACGTGCTGGAACACGGCGGCGGCGCCCGGGATCACGTCCACGGAGCCGTCGGCGGCCACGGACAGCAGCGTGGGCGCCTGCATGATGCGGTAGCGCTGCGCCAGCTCCACGTTCTCTTCGGCCAGCAGCTCCTCGTAGACGATGCCGGCGGCATCCATTTCAGCTGCGGCGAATTTGCAGTTCGGGCACGTCCGCGTGGCAATGAGGTAGAGGCCTGCGGGAAGCGTGCTGTGGTCGGGCGCAGAGGCTTTCTCGATGCCCGGAACCGTCACGTGCGAGCCCGCCTGCCCGACGGTCTCGGCCGCGGCCGTCACGGCTACGGCGCCGTCTCGCGTCAAATGCGAATGCCCCAAGTCGTACTCCACACGGTCGGCGAACTCCTGCGACTTGCCGTCGTTCCAGTTCTTCACCGGGCGGTAGTAGCCGGTGATGCGCGAGTACACCTCGGTCTCCTCGTGGCAGCACGGGCACTCGTACACCTCGCCGGCGATGTAGCCGTGGTTCTTGCACACCGAATACGTGGGTGACATGGTGTAATACGGCAGCTTGTAGTTCTCGGCGATCTTGCGCACCAGCGTGGCGGCCGCCTTCCAGTCGGGCAGCTTCTCGCCCAAGAAGGCATGGAACACGGTGCCGGACGTGTACAGCGTCTGCAGCTCATCCTGCACGTCCAACGCGCTGAAGATGTCGTCGGTGAAGCCCACCGGCAGATGCGACGAGTTCGTGTAGTACGGCTTGCCCTGCTCGTTGGCCGTGATGATGTCGGGGAACTGCTCCTTGTCGTGCTTGGCGAAGCGGTACGTGGTGCTCTCGGCCGGCGTGGCCTCGAGGTTGTACAGGTCGCCGTACTGCTCCTGGTAGTCGGCCAAACGGGCGCGCATGTGGTTGAGCACGTCCTTCGTGAACGCCTGCGCCGGCTCCTGCGTCATGTCAGCGCGCAGCCACTGCGCGTTCAGGCACGCCTCGTTCATGCCCACCAGGCCGATCGTGGAGAAGTGGTTCTCGAACGTGCCCAGGTAGCGCTTGGTGTACGGGTACAAGCCCGCATCCAGCAGGCGCGTGACCACTTCGCGCTTCGTGTGCAGCGAGCGCGCGGAAACGTCCATGAGATGGTCGAGTCGACGGTAGAAGTCGGCTTCGTCGGCGGACAGATAGGCCAGGCGCGGCATGTTGATGGTGACCACGCCGATGGAGCCCGTGGACTCGCCGCTGCCGAAGAAACCGCCCGACTTCTTGCGCAGCTCGCGCAGGTCGAGGCGCAGGCGGCAGCACATGGAGCGCACGTCGGACGGTTCCATGTCGGAGTTGATGTAGTTGGAGAAGTACGGAGTGCCGTACTTCGAGGTCATTTCGAACAGCAGCCGGTTGTTCTCGGTTTCGCTCCAGTCGAAGTCGCGCGTGATGGAGTAGGTGGGGATTGGGTACTGGAAGCCGCGACCGTTCGCATCGCCTTCGATCATGATCTCGATGAAGGCCTTGTTCACCATATCCATTTCGACCTTGCAGTCGCCGTAGGTGAAGTCCATCTCCTTGCCGCCCACGATGGCCGGCTGATCGCGCAGGTCGGCCGGGCACACCCAGTCCAGCGTGATGTTGCTGAACGGCGCCTGCGTGCCCCAGCGCGAAGGCGTGTTCACGCCGAACACGAACGACTCGACGCACTGCTTCGTCTCTTCGTAGGTCAGGTTGTCGGCCTTCACGAACGGCGCGAGATACGTGTCGAAGCTGGAGAACGCCTGGGCGCCCGCCCATTCGTTCTGCATGATGCCCAGGAAGTTCACCATCTGGTTGCACAGGCTGGACAGATGGCTGGCCGGCTTCGACGTGATCTTGCCCGGCACGCCGCCGAGACCCTCCTGGATGAGCTGCTTGAGCGACCAGCCCGCGCAGTAACCCGTCAGCATGGACAGGTCGTGCAGGTGGATGTCGGCGTTGCGGTGAGCCTTCGCCACCTCGTCGTCGTAGATCTCGCTAAGCCAGTAGTTCGCCGTGATGGCGCCCGAGTTCGACAGGATCAGGCCGCCGACGGAGTACGTGACCGTGGAGTTCTCCTTCACGCGCCAGTCTTCCACCTTGACGTACTGGTCCACGAGATCCTTATAGTCCAGCAGCGTGGCGTTGGCGTTGCGCACCTTCTCGCGCTGCTTGCGGTACAGAATGTAGGACTTCGCCACGTCGGCGTACCCGGCCGTGGACAGCACCTCCTCCACGCTGTCTTGCACGTCCTCGACGCTGATGATGCCGTTTTTGATGCGCGGCTCGAAATGGGCGGTCACGTTGAGGGCCAGAAGGTCGATCGTGGAGGGATGGTACTGCTTCTCCAGCGCGTCGAACGCCTTGGAGATGGCGCTTGAGATTTTGGCTATATCGAATTCCGCGATCTTTCCGTCGCGCTTCTGGACCTCGTACATGCTTGCTCCTTTTGCTGTGGATTCGCTTCGTTTGCGCGGCGACTGCCAACCGTTCCGCGCCTCGCATGCGGTTTCAAACACCCTAGCAGCGTCCACCGGGCCAGTCAATGATTGTAATCCATATGTTGAATATGCCTCCACAATACACAACTATATATGGTAGATTTTGCCATCTGGGGTTTTGCGCGAGCGCTCGATGGAGCTCTTCGAAAAGCGACCTGCGGGTTTAGAACAAAGCACCGCGCGGGCCGTTTTGCAGATGCCCGACGCCGAAGCTTTCGGCGAGCGGCAACGCGTTTGATCGCAGGGCGCAGCGGGATTATGATAGACCCCTGCGCAACCAACTAGAAGGAGCATCCGCCATGACCCGCTTCCCCCTGCGCCGAGCCGAGCGCGCGATGCCGCGCGACGAGGCGCTGGCCGTACTCGACGCCGCCGAGTTCGCCATCGTGTCCACCGTGGACGATGACGGCATGCCCTACGGCGTGCCGCTCTCCTTCGTGCGGCGAGGCGATACGCTGTACTTCCACGCCACAAACGAGGGCGGGCACAAGACGGTCGATTTTCGTCGCGACGATCGCGTGTGCGCGACAGCGGTGACGGGCGTCGAAGCGTTCTTCGAAGACGGCGATTTCTCGACCAGCTTCCGGTCGGCCATAACATTCGGCCGCGTCCGCGAGGTCGTCGAAGCGACCGAGTTCAAACATGCGCTGGTGGATCTCTGCATGAAGTACGTGCCGGAGGCAAAGCGCAGCATCGGGAAAGCGATGGAGAAGGAAGGGCCGCACACGTCCGTGTGGGCCATCGACATCGAAGAGATAAGCGGCAAAGCGCATCCGGGACCACGTGGCGATGCGAGCGGGGACGGGCGCACGGATGCCGCGGACGACGGCGGATGCGCCGGCACGGATGCCGGCAGGCAGACGGACCCGGTCGCGGGCGCGGAACCAGTCGCCGCCCTCGGCGGCGAAGGAGCCTGAGCCATGCGCATCGCCGGCTTGCAGAAGCTCACGCTGCTCGATTTCCCGGGCAAGACCGCGGCCACGGTATTCACGCCGGGCTGCAACTTCCGTTGCCCGTTCTGCCACAACGCCGACTTGGTGACGGGCGAGGCGGGGCGCGATGGCGCGGCCGCGGACAGCAGCGCCCTATCGATCGACGAGCTCTTCGCGTTCCTCGGCAAACGCCAGGGGCTGCTCGACGGCGTGTGCATCACAGGCGGTGAACCGTTGCTGCAGTCCGGTATCGATGAGTTCTGCACTCGCGTGCACGAGCTGGGGTTCGCCGTGAAGCTGGACACGAACGGCAGCTTCCCCGGCCGCTTGCGCGCGCTTGTTGAGGAAGGCCTTGTGGATTATGTGGCCACGGACGTGAAGAACGCGCCAGAGCGTTACGCCGAAACCGTCGGCGTCCCCGCGTTCGACCTCGCGCCGGTGCAGGAGTCTCTCGACTTCCTGCGTTCGGGCGCGGTCCCCTACGAGGTGCGCACCACCGTGGTGCGCGAGCTGCACACCGCCGACGACCTGCGCGCGCTGGCTGCGTGGATCGAAGGCGTACAAGCGTGGCACCTGCAAAGCTTCATCGACGCGGACAGCGTGCTGGGCGGCGAAGGTCGCTTCCACGCATGGGACCCCGACGACCTGCGGGCACTGCTGCCCGAGCTGCAGGCCGTCGTGCCGGGCGCTCAGCTGCGCGGGGTGGACTAGAGCCGCGAGGGTCCGCGCCCTCGCATGCCGCAAGCACGCGCCTCTTGCGGATCCCGAATTCCGGCCAATCGAGGAACCCGCGGCACACGAACCGCTCAACACCCCGCGAAACCAGGCAGCGCATAGGAAACGGGAAATTCCGGCAGGAATCGACGCGATTCTGTCATCGAGAAAGCCCGCGCCCTTCGGCCTTTCCGCGTCCGGCCCCCTAACCAGACCCGATACATCCAGGCAAAAGCTCTGTCTCGGCATAAAGCAACGAGTTCAGAAAGAGACGGCAGAATCCCGTCGAAAACTGCCAAAAATCAGGGTTTTCACCGCGCATCTGCGGCCCCCGGCACGGCTGCTTGCAGCTCGGCCAAGCCCTTCCTCAGCACGCGGAACGTAACCAAACCGATGACGAATGCGATGGCCGCCGTGCCCAGCGCCACCGGCACGAGGTTGCCGCGCAGCGCGTCGAACAGGCCGCCGTAGATGAGCTGCCCCACGGGTTGCGCGCAGTTCGCCAGCGACATGGTAAGCGCGATCACCTTCCCCACCAGGTGGCCGGGCGTCTCGAGCTGCACGAACGAGATGGCTTGGATGCTGAACATCGTGGCGCACGCCATGGATGCGAACAGGCCCGCTACCACGATGCCGTACGCCAGCATCGCGTCCATCGGCACGCCCAGCACCACGGCGATGGGCAGCAACCCCAAGGCCGCCACCAGCAGGAACAGCGGCGCGCGGCTGAGACGCAAACGCCCGGCGAACACGCCCACCGAGACGCCGCCCGCCAAACCGCCCAACGCCAGCGCACCCTCGGCGAAGCCCATGTACTGGTTCGGCAGACCCAGGATCTGCGTGATCACAACCGGCGCGCCGATGAGGATGAACGCCGTCAGCGTGACGTTGATGCCCGCCACCAGGAAGATCACCTTGAGGATGACCGTGCGTTCGTGGCGCAGAAACGCGAAGCTCTCGACGATGTCGTTCGCCACCGTGCGCACCACGCCCACGCCGCTGCGCTCGATGGCGTCGCGCGGGATGCGCACCACGGTGACGATGAGCACGGCAGAAACCGCGAACGCCGCTCCCGACACGAACACCACCGGCTCGATGCCGAACAGGCCGAACAGCAAGCCGCCCAGCACCGGGCCCACGAGGCCCGAAAGCGCGCTGATCTGGCTGACGATGGCGGTGGCGCGCACGATGCCGTCGCGCGGGACGATGAACGGCACCGCCGCCTGCACGGTGGGCTGGTACACGCTCTGCGCGGCGTACAGGACGATGAGCGCGCAGATGCACAGGCCGACGAGGTCGATGACGCCGTCGAGTGCGAGAAACGCCGCACACGTCGCAGCCAGAAGGATATCGAGCGCCGCCATGATGCGCCGCTTGTTCACGCGGTCGGCCGCAACCCCTCCGATGGGCGTCAGCACGATGTAGGGGATCCACGCGCAAGCCGACACCGCGCCCATGAGCGCCGCCGAGCCCGTTTGGTTCAGCACGTACAGCGGCAGGGCGAAGCGCAGCACGGCATCGCCGAACAACGAAGCAATCTGCGCGAAGATCACCGAAACGAACGATCGGTTGAGCAGGGTGTTCATGATTGTTCCTTTCTTTTACATACATTCAGTCGGTATGTATATTGGGTAAAAAAGAAGGTTGCCAGGCAACCAGGGTTCGCTAAGACATCGCAAGAGGAAACCGCAAGCACGCGCCGTCATCCCGAGCGGGGCCCTTCGACTCGCCGCGCTCGCTCACAACGACAGCCGGGAACATCCGCTCGCTCGACCTTCCCTTGCCCGCTTTCGTGCTGCCGGAATGTTTCACGTGAAACATTCGTACGTATTTACGAGCTCATAGCATCAAGCCTTTCGTGAAATTGGCTGCGATACCCCTCGAGGATGGTCGCCAGCCCGCCTACTTCCAGGGACAGGCCGCCCAGCGCCTTCACGATATCGAGGTAGTAATCGACGCGCGCACGCAGCTCCTCGGCGGTGGCGGAACGGAACATGGGGCTGACCCAAAGGTTCGCCAACAGCACGATGACCTCGCTGAACTCGCGCGGACGATCGGTTTGGATGCTGCCGTCGCGCACCCCCTGCTCCACGATGGGCAACACGAAATCGGGTACCGTCTCCTGGAGCACCGCCTGGTACTGCAGGCCCAGCAAACGCGCGTTCTTCACCGGATCCACGTCGGGGGCCGCCTTGGCCCACATGTCCATCTGCGGCCCGGTGATGGATGCCGCGAACAGCGCCTGCAGCTTCTCGGCACCGGTCATGCGGCCGTCGTCGCGGATGCGGCGAAGCTCGTCGAACAGCGCTTGGTTGTCGCGGTCGAGCGCAGCCGACAGGATGTCTTCCTTCGACTTGAAGTGGTGGTACACCGCCCCCTTCGTCAAGCCGCCCAGCCCATCGATGATGTCCTGAATGCTGGTATTGTCGTACCCTTTCTCGAAGAACAGGGCCAAGGCCACGTCGAGGATGAGGTTCACCGTCTCCTCGGGATGCTTGTTGCGGGCCATCGGCCTTCCTCTCCATCACGTTACATACCAACGGTATGTATCCTACGCTCCTCCAATGGAGAAGGCAAGAAAAAGTTTGCCGCACGTCCTGGGCAGCATCATACTGGTGCGCATGCGTCAAAGCGATCAGAGAGAACAGGAGCATCGACCCATGAGCACCTGCCTTGTTGCACAATCCGGCGGGCCCACCGCCGTTATCAACGCCAGCCTGGCCGGCGTCATCCGCGCGAACCAGCTGAACCCGCTCTACGACCGCGTGCTGGGCGGCATCCACGGCATCGAGGGCGTGCTGGCCGACCAGCTGTACGACCTCACCGACCTTTCCGAGCACGACCTGGAGCTGCTGAGGCAGACGCCCTCGTCGGCGCTGGGCACGTGCCGCTACAAGCTGAAGCGCGACGACGAGGCCGATTTCCGCCGCCTCGCCGACGTGATGGACGCGCACGACATCGAAACCATGTTCTACATCGGCGGCAACGACTCCATGGACACCGTGGACGCGCTGGCCGAATGGGCGGCCGAGAACGCGCCGAGCAAGCGCTTCATCGGCATTCCGAAAACCGTGGACAACGACCTGGTACCGGTGGACCACTGCCCCGGCTTCCCCAGCGCGGCGAAGGTGGCCTGCCAGATCACGCACGCGACGCGCCTCGACTACGACGCGTACACGCGCCCCGAGGTGTTCGTGCTGGAAGTGATGGGGCGCGACGCGGGCTGGCTGGCGGCGAGCTGCTGCATCACCGGCGACGTCGATTTGTTGGTGCTGCCCGAGGTCGCCTTCGACCGCGACGCGTTTCTCGCCGAAGTGCGCGCGAAGTTCGAGGCGACCGGCTCGTGCTACATCGTAGTGTCCGAGGGTGCGCGCTACGCCGACGGCACCTACCTGTCCGCCGGCGATACTGCGCACGACGGGTTCGCCCACGCCGTGCTGGGCGGGGCGGCGCAAACGGTCAAGCAAATGATTGTCGACACGGGCATCGTGCCGCGCGGCGTGGTGCAGGATTTGTCGCGCGCGGCGCGCTCCAGCAACTTCGCGCAGAGCCTCGTGGACGTGACCGAGGCCTACGACCTGGGAATGAGCGCCCACATGCGCAGCGCCGACCCCGCCTTCACCGGCCAGGTGGTGGGCATCCGCCGCAACCCGGAGGCCGCAGCCGAGGGCCGCTACGAGGCCGAGCTGTTCGCCGGTCCCGCAAGCGAGTTCGCCAATTTCGTCAAACGCTTCCCCGCCGAGTGGATCCTGCCGAACTACCAGGGCATTACGCCGGAAGCGGTCGCGTACTTCCGGCCGCTCATCGAAGGCGAGCCGAAACTCGTCATGAAGGGCGGCATCCCCGCCACCATCGTGCCGTTCAACAAGCGCTGACGAAGCCGGCCCTCGGCGCCGCCCAGCCAGCACGCCGAGGGATCGACTAACGCGTCGCGCCCTGCTCCCGATTGCCGTTGTCGCCCGAAACGTGCGTTTTTTCGCTCAAAAGCGCACGTTTCGGGCGACAACGGTTTCGAGTTACCTCCCCCCTACACGTCCCGTGTGCGCGTCCAGTGGCGCAGGTAGAGGGCGCCGATGAGCGCCGGCATCACGGGCGACGCCGCCTGGGCGACGAAGATGCCCACGTAGCCGAAGCCCAGCACGCCGCTCAGCAGAAACGCCAGGCCGAAGCGCACGACGAACGCGTCGATCAGCGAGTTCGCCAACACGAGCCGCGGCGTGCCCGCCCCCAATGCGAACGAGTCGAAGCTGTACATGGCCGCGTAGAACAGCCCGTTCACGCTGCACGTGATGCGAAGGTACAGCACGGCCGTATCCATCGTTAACGGCTCGGTCAGGCCGTACGCGACCACCAGCGCCGGCGCCAGCAACTGCACCGCGATCTGCACGCCCACGATCACGCTCACGTTGAACGTGGCGCCGATGCGCGCCACGTCGCGGGCCCGGCGCAGCTCGCCCGCGCCTGCGTTCTGCGCCGCCGCCGTGGTGATGGCCTGGCCGATGGCCCAGCACGGCAGTCCCGCGATGGTGCTGATCTGCAGGCCGACGCCGGCAGCGGCGGCCACGTCGGTGCCGTAGCGGTTCAGCAACCCGGTGACCAGCGCGTACGACAGGTTCACCACCGCCATCTGCACGGCAGAGGGAACGCCCACGCGCAGCACCTCGATCACGCTCGCTCCAACCGGCACGTCGCCGCTACGCGAAAACGCGCCGGCCAGGCGCCCGCCGGGGAAACGCCGCCGCACCACGACGAGCGCGCCGACGGCCGCCACGCTCTGCGCGACCACCGTCGCCCAGGCGGCGCCCACCACGCCGAGGCCCGCCGGTCCCACCAGCACCAGGTCGAGCGCCACGTTCACCAGCGCCGATACGCCCACCAGCTGAAGCGGCGTGCGCGCGTCGCCCTGCGCCTTGAGGAAGGCCGCTGCGGCGTTCATGAGGAACGGCCCCGCGCAGCCGCAGCACAGCACCACGGTGTAGCCGACGGCGCCTTCGAGCGATGCCGCAGGCACGGCGTTCGCCGTGAAGGCTGGGCGCGCCAACGCCACGCCCAGCACGGCGATGGCCGCCGACCCCGCCAGGGCCACCGCCAACGTGGCCGCGTACGCGCGCCGCTGGCCGGCCACGTCGCGCGCGCCCACGAACCGCGCGACGACCACGCCGCCGCCCGCCGTGAGGCCGATGACGAACGCGTTCACGATATAGGCGGCGTTCGTCGCGTTGCTGATGGACACGAGCCCCACCGGCCCCACCACCTGGCCGACCACCACCATGTCCACAGCCTGGTACACGTACTGCAGCAGGTTCACCGCCATGAGCGGCAACGCGAACGCCAGCAACCGCCTGAACAGCGGCCCTTCGGTAAAGGAAAGAGAAGCATCTGACACGATAGGTTCACCTCTGAGAATTCGGAATGCGGAAACGTAACGAAGCGCCCGAGGGCGCAAAAAAACGCCGCAGATGAATCATCACCTGCGGCGCTGAACGAGTCCGTCATGCCGGCATCAAAGGAAACGCGCGCCCGGGTTTCGCGCGGCGCGTCTATCGATGCCGATGAATATGCCCCTCGGCTCCGTGCGATGCTTCATCGGCGATCATGCGCGGAGCCGCTACTCTGCAAAGCTTCATGTGTGCCTTCTCGTTGAGGCGGATACAGCGTCGCCCAGCATACTGCGCGATGCCGAAGCGGTCAACCCGCCAGAACCTCCGAAGTTTCGGGCGACGGCTTCCCCACCTCGTCCAGCACGTCCTTTCCCCAGGCGCACATGGCGTTGAGGACGGGGACGAAGCTGACGCCGCGCTGGGTGAGCGAGTACTCGGTTTTGGGCGGCACCTGGTGGTACAGCTCGCGATGCACCATGCCGTCGGCCTCCAGCTCGCGCAGCTGCTGGGTGAGCATCTTGGGCGTGGCCTGCGACATGCGGCGTTGCAGCTCGCCGAAACGCAGCACGCCGGCCTTGCTCAGGTGCCACAGGATGAGCACCTTGTGCTTGCCGCCCACGATGTCGATGGTTGCCTCGACCGGGCAATGGTACGCGTCGGGACAGGTTTTCATGCGCAGCCTCTTCCGTCCAATACTTTCTTTTCGGGTAGTATATTCCAAAAAAGTATCTACTTGCCCCGCAGAAACCGAAGAGTAGTATGGAGGAAGAACGAACCGTCGCTCGCCTCAGAGATAGGAGCACCCATGTCGTTTCTCGATCTCGCCAAAAAGCGCTGCTCGACCCGCGCCTACCAGCCCGTCCCCGTCAGCCAGGAGCACATCGACGCCATCGTCGAAGCGGCCCGCGTCGCGCCGACCGCCGCGAACCGCCAACCTGTGCGCATCCTCCAGGTGACCAGCGAGGAAGGGCTCGCCAGCCTGGCGAAAGCCGCGAACGTGTTCGACGCGCCGCTCGCATTCGTCGTGTGCGCCGACGGCGAGAAGGCGTGGAAGCGTCCGCTCGACGGCATGAGCACCGTCCATGTGGACGCGTCCATCCTCACCGACCACATGATGCTGGCCGCCACCGACTTGGGCCTGGGAAGCGTCTGGATCTGCCGCTTCGACCCTACGGTCATCCGAGAGGAATTCGGGCTGCCGGAAACTTTGGTCCCGGTGAACATCCTGGCCGTCGGGCATCCCGCCGGCGAGCTGAAGAGCCCCGACCGCCACGCCACCGAGCGCATCCCGACAAGCGAGCTGGTAATCCACGCGTAACGAAGCGCCTTTCGAAGAGCGCAGGCCTTCTGCAGCACGGATTTTACGTCCCACCCAAAAGGATGCCATTGCAGAGCGAACCCATTTGTGCAGACACCGTCTGCACAAATTCAAAACCGTCCTACCGCGCGCCCTCCAGCAGGGCGTGAAGCTCGCGCTGGACGCTGCGGTCGACGTTCGTGCCGATCACCTTCGTGGCGATCTGCTTGATGGCCGACCGAGCGTTGCCCATGGCGACGCTCGTTCCCGCCATGCGCAGGATTTCGTAGTCGTTCATAGAGTCGCCGAACGCCAACATCTCGCTCGCCTGGATGCCGTGCGCGTCCAGCACCTGCTGGATGCCCGTCGCCTTGCTCACGCCGCGCTGCATGACGTCGATCCATTTACGGCCCGACGGCGCGAACACGAAGTCGTCGTCCAGCTCGCGCGTGAGGATGTAGGCCATGTCCATGACGGCATCGTCGCAATACACGGATGCTTTCAGGATGCTCGTCTGCGGCGAGGGCACGTCGAACACGCGCACGGGGTTCGGCAGGTTCTTGTCCACCTCTCGCTCGAAGCGCGCTTCGTCGTCCAACAAGTAGCTGCGCGTCTCGTCGAACAGCGCAAGGTGCATGGTGTCGAACATATCAACGACACGGGCCAACCGCTTCACGGCCGCATGCGAGAACACCTCCAAGTCGACCAGCTCGCCGGCGACCATCACCTGCGCGCCGTTCGACGCGACGAAGTCCATGCAGTCGACCACCGGTTCGAACAGCTCGTGCAGCGTGTCGAAGCGCCGACCCGACGATGCTACGAACTGGATCCCCGCATCGCGCAAACGCATAACGAGGTCGTACGAGCCTTCCGGCACGCACTCGTTTCCGTCGAGGAACGTGCCGTCCATATCGCTGGCGATAAGCTTGATCATCAGAAAGCCCTCCTTGAAATAACCGCGTGTTCCGATCATTGTACGACGCTCGCGTCAACCTGCGTGACCCTACACGACTACTTTGCACGAACTTGATACCTGTTTTACAAAACCCCAGTTCAAAATGCTTCGCACCCTGAGCGTGCGGAGAAAATCCCAAAACGCAACACCAGATTGGTAGAGCGGGCGGCTCTGCAACCGCATGATGGTAAACGCAGAAGCGCGGCCGCTCAGCTCCGCGCTTCGGGTATCATGCAATCGACCACGAAGAAGGGACCGCCATGAGTTTCGCCGACAACCTCGTGTACCTGCGCCAGCATTACGGCATCACGCAGGAAGGGCTTGCCGAGCAGTTAAGCGTGTCGCGCCAGACCGTCAGCAAATGGAAAGCCGGCACGAACTACCCTGAAATGGACAAGCTGCTGCAATTATGCGACCTGTTTCATACCAGCCTCGACGACCTCATGCGCGGCAGCGTGCATGTCGTCAAAGAAAACGACACCGAGCGCTACGACGAGCACATGAACCGCTTCGACCTGTCCATCGCGGCCGGCGTCGCCTGCATCCTGGTCGGCGTGGGTCTGAACGCGCTGCTTGAAGCCTTCGGCTGGCCGGATAACCTGCAGACCGTCGCCCTGCTTTCCTGCATCGTCATCGGCGTGGTAATCCTGGTCGTCGGCAGTCTCAACCACAGCGAATTCAAGCGTCGCAACCCTTCCATCGAGCCGCGGTACTCCTCCGACACGCTCGATCGGTTCGGGCAACGCTACCCGACGCTCATCGCCGTCGGCGTGGGTCTCATCCTCATCGACGTCATCATGCTAATCGGCCTCGTACCCGACAACAGTAGCTCCATGATCAACGGCGCATACGTGGAGGAGCTCGTCATGTTCCCCTTCATGCTCATCCTCGCCATCGCCATTGGCATTCTCATCTGGGCCTGCATGCAAAAGTCGAAGTACGACCTCTCCGAGCTCACCTACATCGCGCATCGCCGCAACCTGGGTGCCGACATGCCCTCTACCGCCGTCGTCAAGTCACCCGAGCAGATTCGCGCCGAACGCGTGATGGGCGTCATCTGCGGCTGCATCATGCTGCTGGCCACCATCGTGTTCCTGGTGTGGGGCTTCGTGCCGCTGTTCGACCAGATCGGCGGCTGGGACGGCATCGACAAGTTCGCGCTCAAAGACGCCATCCGCCGCGGCGCGGGCGGTTTCGCCATCAGCTGGATCGCCTTCGTGGTGGGCGGCATCCTGTGCGGCATCGTGTGGATGATCGGCAGCGTGGTGTCGAAGACCCAGGAAGACTGGATCGCCGAAGCGCGCCAGGAGGACGCCTGGGTGAAGTACGCGCAGCAAGATGATCCCTGGTCCCGGGGACCCGAAGACCCCGCGTCGTCCCAAACGCCGACCCCGTCGTCCGCCCCGCGCGAAGCCAACGACCCCGCGGGACGCACGTGGAAGCACTAGGAAAGTACCTTTTGGACACCAGCGTGTACTCTTTGTGCCTAGCACCTTCCCTCTCTCTCGCCCTACGATGTAGGACGGATTTTGCGGACATTCAAAATAAAAAAGAATGTGGAGGTAACAGACAATGGCAAAATCATTATTTGAGGAACTGGGCGGCAAATACGAAAGGCAAGGGGATTATTTGATACCGTGCTTAACTGTACCCGCCGAAGAAGAACAGGCAATAGGCATCTGGGGGCAACGGCATTTAGATTATCTAAAACAGTACCGTAAAGTTACATACACCAATCTTCTTACAAGCGGCAGGCTAAACGCCTACCTTGCCGACATCAACAGACAGGCACAGGAACGCTTTGAAAGGCTCATAGAGGGTATGAAACAGGCACAGGGCATAACGGAACAGCTAAAGGCAGAAAACGCCTTAGAATGGACAGGATGCCTCAATAACATAAGGGCTTGTGCGAGGGAGATTGTGGAAAAGGAAATTATTTTTGCATAAACAGATGATTAGTGGCAGGGGGAAATCCTGCCGCTTTTTCTGCTTTAGTTTGTCAGCTTGACAAATAAAGGGTTAAGGAATATAATTAGATTCAGTATTATACAAGGAGTTAATCAAGGAGTTAATAAATATGCGGCAAGGTATTCTTAAATAAACTGTCAATTTGATAGTGGGAACAAAAAGTAGCAGTCTCGTTTCACTTTTAATATGGGGCTTAGTTTTTTGTACCCAGTTTAAGAATACTTTTATCATGTAATTTTATATGCCCGAAAACATATAAGTGTTTTGGGGCTATTGGAGTTATTTACCCAGTGATAGGAGTATTTATCACTGGGTATTTTTATGCCCTTTTTTGGGTGTTGATAGGAGGAAAATCACATGAAAATAATTAACTTAGGCATTCTGGCTCACGTTGACGCAGGAAAGACAACATTAACGGAAAGTTTATTGTATACCAGTGGTGCAATTGCAGAACTAGGGAGCGTAGATGAAGGCACAACAAGGACAGATACAATGAATTTGGAGCGTCAAAGGGGAATCACTATCCAGACAGCAGTGACATCTTTTCAGTGGGAGGATGTAAAAGTCAACATTATAGATACGCCAGGCCATATGGATTTTTTGGCGGAAGTATACCGTTCTTTATCCGTATTAGACGGAGCAGTATTATTAGTTTCTGCAAAGGATGGCATACAGGCACAGACCCGTATACTGTTTCATGCACTACAGACAATGAAGATTCCGACAATTTTTTTCATCAATAAAATTGACCAAGAGGGGATTGATTTGCCAATGGTATATCGAGAAATGAAAGCAAAGCTTTCTTCGGAAATTATAGTGAAGCAAAAGGTTGGGCAGCATCCCCATATAAATGTAACGGACAATGACGATATGGAACAGTGGGATGCGGTAATTATGGGAAACGATGAACTATTAGAGAAATATATGTCAGGGAAACCGTTTAAAATGTCAGAACTGGAACAGGAAGAAAACAGGAGATTCCAAAACGGAACGTTATTTCCCGTTTATCACGGAAGCGCTAAAAACAATCTGGGGATTCGGCAGCTTATAGAAGTGATTGCCAGTAAATTTTATTCATCAACGCCTGAAGGTCAATCTGAACTATGCGGGCAGGTTTTTAAGATTGAATATTCAGAGAAAAGGCGGCGTTTTGTTTATGTGCGTATATATAGCGGAACATTGCATTTGAGGGATGTTATTAGAATATCTGAAAAAGAGAAAATAAAAATCACAGAGATGTGTGTTCCGACAAACGGTGAATTATGTTCATCCGATACAGCCTGCTCTGGTGATATTGTAATTTTACCAAATGATGTTTTGCAGCTAAACAGTATTTTGGGGAACGGAATACTGTTGCCGCAGAGAAAATTTATTGAAAATCCTCTCCCTATGCTCCAAACAACGATTGCAGTAAAGAAATCTGAACAGCGGGAAATATTGCTTGGGGCACTTACAGAAATTTCAGATGGCGACCCTCTTTTAAAATATTATGTGGATACTACAACGCATGAGATTATACTTTCTTTTTTGGGGAAAGTGCAGATGGAAGTCATTTGTGCCATCCTTGAGGAAAAATATCATGTGGAGGCAGAAATAAAAGAGCCTACTGTTATATATATGGAAAGACCGCTTAGAAAAGCAGAATATACCATCCACATAGAAGTCCCGCCAAATCCTTTCTGGGCTTCTGTCGGGTTGTCCATAGAGCCGCTCCCTATTGGAAGCGGAGTGCAGTATGAAAGCAGAGTTTCACTTGGATATTTAAATCAATCGTTCCAAAATGCGGTTATGGAGGGGGTTCTTTATGGCTGCGAGCAGGGGCTGTATGGATGGAAAGTGACAGACTGTAAAATCTGTTTTGAATATGGATTGTATTATAGTCCTGTAAGTACCCCCGCAGACTTTCGGCTGCTTTCCCCTATCGTATTGGAGCAGGCTTTAAAAAAAGCAGGGACAGAACTATTAGAGCCATATCTCCACTTTGAAATTTATGCACCGCAGGAATATCTCTCACGGGCGTATCATGATGCTCCAAGGTATTGTGCAGATATTGTAAGTACTCAGATAAAGAATGACGAGGTCATTCTGAAAGGAGAAATCCCTGCTAGATGTATTCAAGAATACAGGAACGATTTAACTTATTTCACAAATGGGCAGGGAGTCTGCTTGACAGAGTTAAAAGGATACCAGCCAGCTATTGGTAAATTTATTTGCCAACCCCGCCGCCCGAATAGCCGTATAGATAAGGTTCGGCATATGTTCCACAAGTTAGCTTAACAGCTTGCAAAAGTCATATAAACACGGAAGCAACCGTTTGGGCGGTAACGCCATTGCCGACTGCATCACGTTCGGACGCCAAGCCGGTACGCAGGCGGCACAGCACGCGACAAGCTAAGCCTACCCCTCCCCGACGCACCTTCCTTACGCCCTGGCCGTATATTCCTTCTGCGGTCAGGGCGATCTTTTGCTGATATTATTCTCGCGCGTCGGCAACTTTGTCGAGCAGCTCTTGCTTGGAATGCACCCCGACTTTACGGTACACCGTCCTCGTATAATTCCGGATGGTGTTTTCCGAGTAATTAAGCGTTTGAGCGATGAAGGATCGACTTCGACCTTGGGAAATAAGCGACACGATATCCCTCTCGACGTCGCTCAAGCCGTACAACCCTGCGAATGCCGCAACAGGATCGACGACCCCGACCTCGGCGGCCCCTTCGGACGCTTCGTTTCGCATAGTCCCAAGCTCGAAGCCGATTGGGTAATCGCCCATGAAACGCGGCCTCATAATGAGCGTCGCTTCGACCAGCACCACGATCGCCATCACGATGAGCAGCCACAAACTATGATCGAGCGTCGGGCCTACCGCGTACACAATAATGCGTCCAACGGCCATGCACAGAAGCGAACCGCCGTAAACCACCGCGTATACCAACGTCGTCTGATAGTGGACGTGGCGGCCGATGAGACAAATGAAGAACACGAGGGGGATATAGAAGCACGTCACCGCATTGGTCAGAAGAAACGTGCTGGCTTCTTCGGATCCGCTCGATCCGCTCATCAAAAAGCATATGCTGGCCATCATGAGCGCATTCTGAAACAGCCAGTATCCGGACAACTTGAACGAACGTCCCCGCACCAGCACGAGCCACACGACGAACGCGATCAGCAGCACCACGAGCACCTGATGAATCGAACGAACCGTTTGCGACAATTCTCGATGACGTCCATCGGGGTATCCAAGCGCCATGCCCAGCAGCAGCGCGTACAGGAAGAACGCGATCAGCGCATGCACGGCTCCTGTACGAAACGGATCCGATTCGTACAGCGCATCGACCCCCGGAGCCTTCCCCATGCCGTCTTCCCGACCCGCCCGCGTCGTTTTGGCGCGCTCGTCAAGGCGCGTCATCGCCTGCCAGTACGCGAACACCGACAGGGCGGGAATGAACAGGTTGATCATGCCCGAAACGACAGGATCCAAATACCCCATGACGAGCGAGAGCGCGCATGAAAGAGCCAAGCCGCCGGCAGCGTAGAAGAATACTTCGCCAGGACGAAGCCGTTCGAGAAAGAAAATCCAGATGATCTCGCCGCCGACCAGACCTATTCCTCCGACGATGACGCGTAGCGCCTCGAATCGGGTCGCGTCGAAAAAGAGATCGAGCAAGTAAAGCAAGCTGGAAACCGTCATAAGCACGAAGCCGGACCATACGAACACACCGCGCGTCGCACGCGTGAAACCGGCCTTGTACACTAGCAAAACCAGCAGCGCGATCACCACCACCCGAGCGACGTTCGCACCCACCGTCACCATGCCCACGTCGGCGGAAAAATGCAGGTTGTAGAAGTTGAACTGGTACCAGAGCCGGTAGAAGCCTATGCCGAAAAAAGCAAGAACCAAACCGGATAGGAATGTCGATCTGAACGCCTCGAAAGAACCAGTATGAAGATACCGGTCAACCGCCCGGGCGCGCTCACCACTTCCGTTTTCCTCCCCTTGCTTCATGGCGGAATTGTACCATAGCCGATTCCGCACGCAGCAGAGGCGATGGAGCCCGAAAGCACCGTGTCCATCCCAATCGCCCGCTTGCACGAAGCTCTTCCCACCCATAAACGAGGCGCTCACGCAAGCAGCGCAGGAACCCGTATCAGTGGCCTTGCTGAAAACCATTCATCGGGCACTGCTTGCCGACACGAGGCTCTCGGGAAACGCACGCCTGCGCTCGGCGCACTGGCCGATGCCATGGCAGGTCGGCCTATTTTCACTGCGGCGAGCATGGCTCGCGCCATCGGAAGATCAATGCCGACGGCAAACACAGTCATCGAGCGATTTGCAGAAGCCGGCATCGTCAGACAAATCAACATCGGCAAGCGCAATCGGGCGTTCGAGGCCCAAGGCATCATCGAGGCCTTCATCGGCTTCGAACGCGCGGCCGCATCACCAGCCAACGACACGCTCGTCAGCAAACCCGTCCGTCCGGTTCCGTTCAAAGAGGTACGGTAGCTACTCCCCCAGCTTCTCGGCGGCTTCCATCCATTCTTCCTCAAGGGCATCGATCTGCTGTTGGAGATCGGAAATCTGGGCTTGGAAGTCGCCGAGCGCGGTGAAGTCGGTGGGGTCGGCGGCGGCCATGCTCGCGCGCACGTCCTCGATCTTGCCGTTGAGCGTTTCCACCTTGCGCTCGTTGGATTGCATGAGCTTGCGCAGGGTACGCTGCTCGCCGCCGGAGAGGCGGGAGCTTTCGGGCGATGCTTCGGTCCCAGATAAGCCCGAATCGGCGGCGTGCGCAGGGCGTTGACGTGCGGGACTGCCGGCCGCCATGGAAGAGGGGGAAGCGTCGGACAACCTCAAATACTCGTCCACCCCACCCGGCAGATGACGGATCTTCCCGTTCACCAGGGCGAACTGGTGGTCGGTGACGCGCTCCATGAGGTAGCGGTCGTGCGTGACCAGAAGCAGCGTGCCCGGCCAGGCGTCCAACAGGTCCTCCACCACGGCCAGCATGTCGGTGTCCAGGTCGTTGCCGGGCTCGTCGAGGATCAGCACGTTCGGCTCGTCCAGCAGGATCAACATGAGGGCCAGACGGCGCTTCTGCCCGCCGGACAAGTCCTTCACCGGCTCGTTGAGGTCGGCGCGCTTGAAGCCCAGCTTCTCCAGCAGCTGGGCGGGCGTCATCTCCTTGCCGTCCAGCATCGTGCGACGGCTGTAGCGGCCGATGACCTGGCGCACACGGTCGTCGCCCAGTTCGGACAGATCGTCCAGATGCTGCGACAGCACGGCGAAACGCACGGTCTTGCCGATCTTCACCTCGCCGGCGTTCGGGCGCTGCAGACCCTGGATCACGCGCAGCAGCGTGGTCTTGCCCGTGCCGTTCTCGCCGACGATGCCGTAGCGGTCGCCCGGGCCGATGATCCAGTCCACGTCGTCGAGGATCGTCTTGTCGTCGAAGCGCACGCTCACGTGCTCGAGGTCGACCACCTGCTTGCCCAGGCGCGCCATGGCCATGCGCTTGAGCTCCAGCTCGTCGCGCAAAGGCGGCACGTCGGCGATGAGTTCCTGGGCGGCGGCCACGTGGAACTTCGGCTTCGTCGCACGCGCCCGTGCGCCGCGCGAGAGCCACGCCAGCTCGCGGCGCAGCTCGTTCTGGCGTTTCTGCTCGGCTAGCGCGGCCACGCGATCGCGCTCCACGCGCTGCATGATGTAGGCCGAGAATCCGCCCTCGAACGGCTCCACCCGTTTATCGTGCACCTCCCACATACGCAGGCACACCTCGTCGAGGAACCAACGGTCGTGCGTGACCACCAACAGCGCGCCCGCGCCCTTTTTCCAGCGGGTTTTCAGATGGTCCGCCAGCCACGTGATAGCGCGCACATCCAGATGGTTCGTGGGCTCGTCCAGCGCCAGCACGTCCCAGTCGCCGATGAGCAGCCGCACGAGGTCCACTCGACGGCGCTGCCCGCCCGACAGCGTTCCCACCTGCGCGTCCCAAGGGATATCGCCGGCCAACCCGGCAATGATGTCGCGGATGCGCGCGTCGCCGGCCCACTCGTATTCAGGCAGATCGCCCACCACGGCTTGCCCCACCGTGGCAGCGGGATCGAGCGAGTCGGCCTGTCCCAGCACGCCCACGCGCACGGCGCCGTTGCGCAGCACGCGGCCTTCGTCTGGCTCCAGCGTGCCTGCCAACAGGTTCAGCAGCGTCGACTTGCCGTCGCCGTTGCGCCCGACGATGCCCACCCGGTCGCCCTCGTCAACGCCCAGCGACACCTCGGAGAACACCTCTTTCGTGGGGAAATCGACCCGCACCTTTTCGCATCCAAGCAGAAACGCCATCGCCCGCCATCCTTCTTCACGTAGTTCGGAAGGCCGATTATAGCGCATGGCGGGAAAGCGAGCCGCCGATCCACGAGAAGGCCGCCCTCATCTTGCGCCTCATGCCCATACGAAACCTCGTCTCGAATCCCGACCCCAAGCAGGAAGACCGACTCGCAACGCCCCGCCAGCTAGCGATTGCGTTACAATGGGGTCAAGCCCTGATCATCATGCAAAAGGAGGCGCCGCGTGGAACTCCTTGAATTCTCGCTGCTCATGCTGGCCGCCGTGCTGCTCTCATCCGTCATCGACCAGCTGGTTCCCAAAGTGTCATCGCCCCTCATCCAGATAGGGCTGGGCCTGCTCATCGCGCTGGTCATGGGCACGCAGATCAGCATCGCCTTCGATCCCAACCTGTTCCTAGTGCTGTTCATAGCCCCGCTTCTGTACGACGAGGCCAAAAACCTCGACAAGAAGGCGCTGTGGGAGAACAAACGCCCGGTGCTGTCGCTGGCCGTCGGGCTGGTCATCGCCTCGGCCCTGATCATCGGGTTCGCCGTCAACTGGCTGGTTCCATCCATCCCCTTGGCCGCGGCGTTCGCCTTGGGCGCCGCGCTCGGACCCACCGACGCGGTGTCGGTCGCCTCGCTGTCGAAGCAGGTGAAGATCCCCGCACGTTCGCGCAATATCTTGGAAAGCGAATCCATCATCAACGACGCCTCGGGCATCGTGTCGTTCCAATTCGCCATAGCCGCAGCCGTCACCGGTACATTCTCGCTGGTCGGCGCCACGGCGAACTTCTTCTTCGCATTCCTCGGCGGCGTACTCGTGGGCGTAGCGTTGGGGCTCACGGGCAACTTCATCGTGCGCCGCGTGCGCTCGTGGGGCCTCGAGAACACCACGTTCCATGTGCTGTTCGAGGTGTTCGTGCCGTTCATCGTGTACCTGGTGGCCAACGCGCTGGGCACCAGCGGTATCATCGCAGTCGTCGCCGCCGGCATTTTGAACGTCGTATCGCCGCGCGCCATCGGCCCGTCCGTCTCGCGCATGAATATCGTGTCCGCCAGCGTGTGGCGCGTGCTGACGTTCGCCCTCAACGGCATCGTATTCGTGCTTCTGGGTACTCAGCTGCCGCGCGCCATGCAGCGTACCTGGGAAAACGTCACCATCGATAACGACGTTCTCATCGGCTACATCCTGGGCATCACCGTGCTCATGCTGGCCGCCCGCTTCCTTTGGGTGCTTATCATGGAACGCGTCCATCGCCAGCGCAGAGGCCGGATGACGTTGGACGAGCTTCGCTCGACGGCCATCATGACCTTGGCCGGCCCGAAGGGAACCATCACGCTTGCCGTGGCGTTCACTATTCCTTTCTCCATCCCGCAGCGCGAGCTGCTGCTGTTCCTAGCATGCGGCGTCATCGTGGTCACCATGCTGTTGGCCACGTTTGCCGTGCCGCTGATCGCGCCGAAGAAAGATACCGACGACGAGGATTGCTTCGACGAGGAGCAAGCCAATATCGAGATACTCCGATCGGTCATCGAAGAGCTGGCGGCACGTCAAACCGGCGAGAACCGCGCGGCCACGCAAGCGGTCGTCCACGGCTACAACGAGCGCATAGCCCGCCTGAAGAACAGAAGCGAACTGCCCGACGAGTCCATGGCGCCCTTGCGCCTGAAAGCGAACCGGTGGGAACGCGATTTCACGCTCGACCTCCTTGAACGCGAGGAAGTGGATCAGCTGATAGGGTACCGGCACATCAAGCGCCTCTCGCGCACGGAAAATCTGCTGCGCCATCATGCCGACCGCGTGTCGCTGCAAATCGCCTACCTGCGCGTGCGCACGCTCGCTCACGCAGGATGGCATCGTATCGTGGAGGCGCTGCCCGGCGACGATCTCTCCGAGCGCGTGCAGGCCGAGCGCGACCTGCGCCTCCGCAGCAACGAGCACGTCATCGAAAAGTTGCAGGCGGAGCTCGCCTCTCCCACTTCGGAAGAGCCTACCGAGAACCTGAGCAAGCTGCTACTGGAATACCAAAGCCTCGTGCAAACCATTCACAGCGCCGCAAGCCCGTCCATCACCGTGCTGACCAGCACTGCGAACAAAGCCGTGGACATCCAGCGCCAAGGACTGCGGCTTGAGCTGGAAGCCATTCAGGCGCGCTACGAGGAGGGGGCGCTGCCCCGCTCCTCGTACAAACGGCTGCGCGAGAACGTGATGCTCATGCAAATCGATCTGGAGGACAACGTGTAGAACAAGACAAAAGGACGGAGTCAATGTCTCATTTTCAGGGGGACTTCGCCTCGGCTGCCCAGCTTGCGCATGCAACCCGCGCACGTAGCACGCGCCTCGCCTAGAACAGAAGCATCACCGCGACCACGAAAGCAGCCGTCACCACGAAACCGCCTGCGACGATGGCCCACACAGCAGGGCGCGCCCAGTTCAGCGTCCAACCGACGCCGAAACGCTCGGGCAGGAACAGGCTGGCATCGTCGGGGTTGCAGTAGAACACGCCGAACTTCCAATAACGGTCGTCGTCCACATGCAGCCGATCGGATGTCTGCATGTTCTTGAACACGCGCGAACCCGCCTGGCCGTACACGAGGCTGATGGCCATGGCGCCGACGCACAGCACGATAGCCGCGATCATGATGAAGACGGCTGCCTGACCCAGGTCGATCACGTTCATGAACGACAGCGGCATGGCGATCATGGCCACCGCTATCACCACGCCTCCCGCCACCAGATAGATGCTCTGCGCGCGGGCGAACAGGCCGTAGGCCAGCGCCGACGTGGCCGGCGCGCCGGGTTCGGCCCACTTCTTCGAACGAGCGATGGTCCAGTGGGAGAACACGAAACACGCGGCCATGAACCCCTGGATGAGTACCGGCATCCACAGGATGAGCGGGGTTTTCTCAGCCCAATCGTTCACGGTGCCGTCGAAGCCCATATGCATGGGAATCATGTCGGGCATATGCACGTAACCCACCGCGCCCACGGCGAAGGTGATGGCCATGATGGGCAGGTACAACAGGTTCCATTTGAGAGAGATGGCTCGCGGCACGGGCTGCTCGCCCACCACCGCGACAGACTCCTGCGCGTCAGCCGTCCAACCGCGCTTGGCTTTGTATGCGGACATCTTGGCGCGGAACGCCAGCATGAGCGCGTAGCCGCCTGCGGTCACCGCCAGCGACCCGACGATCAGCGCGCCCAGCACGCCGCCTGCGTTGCCCATGGCGGCGCTCGCGAAGCCGATGACCGTGAACACCGCCGTAGCCGACCCGACGATGGCGGCGTAGCGGCGCTTGAGTCCTACGACGTACGGATCGTGCTGCTCGGAGGTGGGAACGGTGACCGTGAACACCTCGCCGCGGCGCATGAGGTACGGGGTGATGGCCATGAACGCGCCGATGACCGGCATGAGCAATGCCGTAACGGCCATTATGACGGTCGGGTCGAACCCTTCCACTACAGCGCACCCCCTTTGAACGCCGGTTCGCACGAGGCGGCGCGCTCGATGTTCTCGCCCTGCGCGTCGCGGCTCGCTTGCGCAGTTCGGGCATCGGATCGTTCGCCCGCCCCGTAGGCGCGCGCGGCCTGGCGCTGCGCGCACTCCAGGAACTCGCCCCACGTGCCGCCGCGCGCCCGGTGCGCCAACGCCAGCTCGAACAGGCCGTCCTCCATCTTCGCCAGCTCGATTTGGGCGCGGTCGGCCCGATCGTCCTCGCACGGGTCGGCGATGTAGGCGCCCGATCGGCCGCGCATCAGCACGTAGCCCTCGTCGCGCAGCACGGCGTACGCCTTGTTCACCGTGTGCAGGTTGATGCCCAAGTCGCTAGCCAGCGCGCGAACGGATGGCAACGCCGTGCCGGGCACCAGCTCGCCCGTGGCGATGGCCGCGATGATCTGGCTGCGTATCTGCAGGTACAGCGGTTCTTCCGACTTCTGATCGATGCGAATAACCATACGCACGCCTTCTCCCTTTCGTTTCCTCGTCGTATTGTAGCGCGCGCAACCGAGAGGCGGCGATCGCGCAGGCGATTATCGTCTCGCACATTCGTCCTCCGCGCCGCCTTGAGCGACTACGCCCTCAGCCCCCGCTTCACCGCGCCGCGGTACGCCGCGACGGAGACCGCGGCCGCCAGAAGCGCCAGCACGAGCGACGCGCCCACGCCTAGCAACGTCGTGACGCCCATGCCGAGGACGCAGAACACCATGCCGATCATGATCACGGCGAACACCGGAACGCCGCGCTTCACCGGCTCGTACACGCTGGTCCAGTCGTACTTCGGGCTGCGCGCGTCAAGCGCCAGTCCCAGACATGCCGCCAGCATGCTGGCCGCAAGCGGCACCGCGAACAGCGCTGCGACAGACAGGGCGTCCAGCGGCAGCGACACCGCCATGAGCACGGCCGACACCGCGAGGCACTGCACGGCGATGGCCAAGTTGACGGCCACCTTCGCTCCCAGCACCGTCGCCGGCGACACGGGAGCCGTCAGCATGAGCCAACGCGCCGAGCCCTCGAGCGAAACCGACGCGGCCGTCGTGGACGAGATAGCGCAGAAGAACGCGAGCGCCCACGGAAGCAGCGCGCCGACGAACGGCGCGTACGCGGGCGGCAGCAAATCGAGCGACAGCATCCCCGTGGCAGAGCCCACCGCCACCGCGACGGCTGCAACCAGCACCAGCACGTAGCCTATGCACGCGTTCATGAAGTAGATGGGCGTGGCGGCCAAAAGCCGCAGCTCCTTCACCATGAGCGCGCGGAAGGGCGTGGACGACTTCGCACCCGCGCCCTTATCGCCGTCGAACGAGAACGTCCCGCGCGGCCTGGACGACATGAGCAGCGAGTTCACCGGCACGAATAGGCGCACGACCAGCGCAAACACTGCCGCCGCAGCCGCGATGTTGACCGCAGCGAAGGCGGCGAACTGCACGAGGTCGCCCTGCACGATGCCTGCAGTCGCCCATGCGGCCGGCGGGAAGATGGCCGCGAGCTGCCCCGTCAGCTGGGCGCCGAGCGCACTCAACGCCGCCAGGTCGTCGGATTGGCCGGACAGCGCGAACGAGCCGAACACCGCCGCCAGCGTGGCGGCCAGCGTCAGCACGATGACCGCGACGTTCGCGTGCTTGAAGCGCGAGGACACCGCAGCGATCAGCACCGCCAGCACGACGGCCGCGGCCAGGGGCAGAAGCGGCGCCAGCACGATGGACAGCGCCATGCACGCGACCCCGACCGCCGACACCCCGGCAGCCGACGCGTACACGGCGAAAGCCGGCACCATCACCAGCACGCCGAACAGCAGGCTCATGGCGTACAGCGATGCGATACGCGACAACACCACCGACGACGTGGGCACGGGAAGCGACATCACCAGGTCGTAGTCCTTGAAGCCGAACAGCACGCCGTTCGTTTTGAGGAACGCCGCAACCGCGCCGGCGATCGCGCCCACCAGCACCGCGACCAGGGGAACGGCTTCGGCCAAGCCGATTTGGACGAGCCCCTGCGCCACGCCCGCCGAGTACGCCGAAGCGAACAGCACCACGGCCGCCACGACCAGCGCCGCAAGCGCCAGCGTGCGCTTCGCCTTCGCGGGGTCGGCGTGCAGCGTCTTGTTGATGCCGAACAGCCCTAGCAGCTGTATCTTCAGCAGCAGAATGAACGGTTTCATGGCAAACCCCCTACGCGTTCCGGTCGATCATGTCGAGGAACACGTCCTCCAGGCTCTCGTCGCCCACCACGTCGGCCGTCGGGCCGCATGCGCGCAGCGTGCCCTGCTTGATGATGGCCACCTTGTTGCACAGCTTCTCCACCACTTCCAGCACGTGGCTGGAGAAGAACACGGCCGAGCCGCCATCGGCCAGCTCGCGCAGCATCTCCTTCACGTGGAAGGACGCCTCGGGGTCGAGACCGACGAACGGCTCGTCCAGCACCAGCAGTGTCGGTTGGTGCACGAGCGCGCCGATGAGCACCAGCTTCTGGCGCATGCCGTGCGAGTACGAGGAGATGAGGTCGCCCAGCGCCGAGGTGAGGCTCAGCCGGTCCGCGTACGCCCGGATGCGGCGTTCACGCACGTCGGCGGGCACCTCGAAGATGTCCGAAAGGTAGTTGAGATACTGAATGCCCGTGAGGAACTCGTAGATGTCGGGGTTGTCGGGCACGTAGGCGGTCATGCGCTTGCAGGCCAGCGCGTCGGTTTTCACCGACTGACCTGCGATGCGGATGTCGCCCTCGTCGAAGCCCGTCACGCCCACGATAGCGCGGATGAGCGTGGTTTTGCCGGCGCCGTTGTGGCCGACGAATCCGAAAATGTCGCCCGGCATGACGTCGAGCGTCACATCGTCCACCGCCCGTTTCGCGCCGAACGCCTTCACCACATGGTTGACCGAAAGCACCGGAGCGGCCTTCTTCTGTTCTGCCGTCATGCGCGTTTCCTTCCCTATCCGCGATCCGTTCGCGGTTGTTGACCTTCCCGCGGTTGTTTGTTATATTTATGCTATAACAGATGGAACAAAGATGCAAGAGCCGTGCTGGGGATCGGATTCAGGAGAGACAAGGGGCGCTAGCATGAAGCGGATTTCTATTTTCTTGGCGATCACGTTCATATTGACCTGGGCGTACGAGTTCGGGGTGGTGTATCCGATATCGTCGGGAGCGCTCGTGGGCGTTCCTCCGGTCGCCGCGCAGTTCGCCACCGGCGCCGCCATGTTCTTCCCCGCCCTGGGCGTGCTCATCACGCGCCTCGTCACGCGCGAGGGATTCAAGAACAGCCTCATCAAGCCGCGCGGGTTCAAGAAATCCCTGCCGTGGTTCGTCGTCGCCTGGTTCGGTCCCGCCCTGCTGGCCGCCATCGGCGCGGCGGTGTACTTTCTGGCGTTCCCGCAGGATTTCGACCCCAGCATGTCGACCATCGTCGCCACGCAACAGCAGGCCGCAGCGGCGGCGGGCGCGGGCGACGTCTCCGCCGACCAAGTGCGCGCCATGCTGCTGGCCCAGCTGCCTTTCGCCGTGTTCCTGGGCCCCGCGCTCAACATCTTCACGACGTTCGGCGAGGAGTGGGGCTGGCGCGGCTACCTGGTGCCGAAGACGGCTGCGCGCCTGCGCATCGTGCCGACGCTGCTGGTCACGGGCGTGATCTGGGGTTTGTGGCACGCGCCGCTCACCATCATCGGGCACAACTACGGCGTGGGGTATCCCGGCTGGCCATTCGCCGGCATCGCTGCCATGTGCGTGTTCTGCACGGCGCTTGGAATCTTCCTCACCTACGTCACTGTGCGCACGGGCAGCTGCTTGGCGGCGGCTGTCGGCCACGGTGCGATCAACGCGTTCGTCAGCGCGGGTATCATGTTCTCGCTCACGGGCGGCAACCCCTTCGTGGGACCCATGCCCGTGGGCATCGTCGGCGGCAGCGCGTTCATCGTGGTCGCGGCCCTCATGCTGTGGGATATGCACCGCCGCGAGAAAGCCGGCACCCTCGCTATGCCGCAGGCGGGCCTGCCCGACGACATGACGAAAGCCGACCTCGCCCGCACGGCAAGCTAGCATACGCGCCTACCGCTTGATCACCGGGCAGACGACGGCGCTGACGGCGGGCAGCGCCGCGCACAGGTAGAGGGCGGACAGCGCCGAGGCCGATGCGTCGACGAGCGCGCCCGCCAACCCGTCACCCCAAGAAAGCGAACCGGAACCCAAACCCCCTTGCTCAGCATCGAACGGGATAACAAGAACGGATGTTTCACGTGAAACATCCCGCCGCACTTGGTGCGGTCGCCGCGCACCAAGAAGAAGTGAGGGCGGGGTCGAGCTCGCGCTTTGCTCTTCGAACGCTACGGCCGGCGCCCTCCTCCCCTGCGCCTGCGCGGGATCCGCGGACGCAAAGGGCGTCGGCGCAGTACGCACCCATTCATCTGCGCAAGCACAGCCTCGCATCATTTCGCGTCGCGAGGCTCGAACCGATTTCAAGGACCCCTCTGCAACTTTTTCGACTTCGTGGCAGGCTTCAGGGTCGAAAACGATCTTCCGGATGATCGATCGACTGCAACCAATCGAGAAGCTCTTGGAAAACCCCTGGTCGGCGCTTTCGGCGGCTTCCTCAACCTGCCACGAAGTCGAAAAAGTTGCAGAGAAGCTCGATTTTTCTACTCGAGCTGCACGAGCGGGAGGCTGGCAGAAGGACCCCTGCCATCCGAGTACGCTTCACATGAAACACCCCGCCGTCGTTGCAGGCGGCACGCGGCGTAGGAGGGACGCCCCGAAACGGAACGCCCCTCCTCAAGATCGCCGCGCTATACGGTGATCTTGCCCTTGCCCGTACGCTCGACCTCGCACAAGCCGGATCGGAAGGGAGGGAATCCGGTGATGGGGTCGAAGTCGCGCGTGGTCAGCAAGTTGATATCGGCCTGGTGCCAACCGTGGAAGACGTCCACGACACCGGGCAGCACGAGGTTCGTGATCTCGGCTTTCATCGTCACTTCACCGAACTGGTTGAACACGCGCACCTGCGCGCCGTCCGTGATGCCGCGCGCCTCGGCGTCGTCGGGGTGCAGGCGCACCACCGGGTCGGGCATGAACTGGTTGAGCCACGGCAGATCGCGCAGCTTCGAGTGGGTGTAGTACGGCACGCGCGAGCCGCTGTTCAGCACCAGCGAGTAGTCCTTCGCCTCGTCGGGCGTGCTCACCGGGCTATGCACCGGCTCCTCGTACACCGGCAGCCCCTCGAAGCCGTACTGCTTCAGAATCTCGCTCACCAGCTCGATCTTGCCCGTCGGCGTGTTGAAGCCGGGCTGGCCGTCCTTGCGCAGGCCGCCGGTCTCGTACTTCTTCTCGTCCTTCGAGCCGCCCGGCACCTCGTAACCCTCGGGATGCTCCCGCAGCAGCTCCAGCGAGATGTCGATGCCCGCACCCCGGTACATATCGTCGAGCGCCGCCTCCACGCTGCCGCCGTAGCACTCCTCCTCGAAGCCCAGCGCGCAGCCGATCTCCAGGATGATCTGCCAATCCTCGCGGCACTGGCCCATCGGCTTCACCACCGGGTCGCGATGGAAGATCTTGCGGCCGAAGATGGCTGGCGGGGCCATGCGCTCGTAGCACATGGCGGCCGGCAGCAGCATGTCCACCAGGTCGTGCGTCCAAGGACGCATATAGTAGTCGATGGCCACGGTGAACTCCATGTCCTTAATGGCCCTCTGGTACTCAGGCGTCTGCGGCCACATCATGGAGTTCACGCCCAGCAGCACGCCGGCGCGGATCTTGCCGTCGGCCACCAGCTCGGGCAGGTGCGCGGTCTGGATCATCTTGAAATAGTGCGCCCACACCGGGAAGTCATCCTTGTCGTAGCGGATATCCTGCAGGCCCTTCTCGGCGTACATGTCCTCGAGTCGAAACGCCGCAGTGGACGCCGAGTAATCGAACGGCAGCCCCGGCCCCATGGCCAGGCCGCCCGCCACGTCCAAATCGCCCGTCAGCGCGATGATCGAGTACACCGCGCGCTGGAAGTTGCCCACGTTGGTGGCGTGGCACGCGCCGGCCGAGCTGGACACCAGCGTCGCGGGCGCGTTCTCGCAGATGATGCGCACGGCCTCCTCGAGCTTCGCAGCGGGAACCCAGGTGATCTCCTCCACGCGCTCGGGCGTGAACTCCTGCACGTAACCGGACAGCTCGTCGAAGCCGTGCGTCCACTTCTCCACGAAGTCCTTGTCGTACAGACCGTCGCGCAGCATGACGTGGATGAACCCGAGCGCAAGCGCGCCGTCGGTGCCGGGGCGCAGCTGCAGATGCACGTCGGCCAAGCCGGTCACCGTGGGCGTGATGCGCGGGTCGACGACGACGAACTTGCAGCCGCGCTCCTTCTGCTTCATCATGTCGCCGAAACGGTAGGGCTGCGACCATGCCGGGTTGAGCGACCACACCAGGCAGCTGGCCGTGGCGTCGGTAGGATCGGAACCCATGGTCAGCTGGCCGGTCACCAGCTGCGAGCAGATCCACGTGGCCGCCGCGCAGGTGGAGCTTTCTGTGCCGTACGTGGGCGAGCCGAACAGCGTGGCCAGGCGCTGCATAGCGCCGCGCGGCTCCTTCGGGTCGCCGCAGTAGAACAGCACCGCTTCGGGACCGCTCTCTTCTTTGATGCGGTTGAGCTCGCTGGCGATGCGCGCGTACGCGTCGTCCCAGGAGATGGGCTCCCATTCGGGCGCACCCGTGCCCTTCGGGTTCGTGCGCACCATGGGATACGTGATGCGATGCGGATCGTACAACTCCTGCAAGCTGGAAATGCCCTTCGCGCAAATGGGGTCGGCCGGGTACTTGTCGCGCGCCTCCACGCGCACCACCTTGCCGTCCTTCACCGACGCGGCGATGCCGCACTTCGGCACGTGGTTGCACATGTCGCAATAGGTGTTCTTCACCTCGATGGGCGCCTCTTCCGCAACGGCCCCTTCGGGATGCACGATCTCGTACGCCCCACCGGCCAGCGCGGCACCCGCAACGGCCGCCGTCCCCTTGAGGAACGTGCGGCGCGAAACATTGATATACTCGCTCATAGTATCCCCCTACCTTCCCTTCTTCGACGAGGCCAGCGCGTTGGACGGCAGCACGTCAAGCGGCATGCCATCGACCGGGCGGTAGTAGAACGAAGTCTCGTCCACGCGCAGCACCGCCTCGTCGCCGGCGATGAACTTCGACACCGGGCTCTCCGGGTCGTCCAGGTCGCCGAAGTAGCGCGCGCGGCCCGGGCAGTTCACCACGCATGCCGGCTGCTTGCCCTCGGCCAGCCGGGCCTCGCAGAAGATGCACTTCTCGGCCACCAGCTCGCGCTGCACGCCGTAGGACTCGTAGGGCGCGGGCACGTCGGCGCCGAACATGTTCTCGCTCGTGCGGTTGAGCTTGCGCGCGCCGTACGGGCACGCCGCCAGGCACAGCCCGCACGCGATGCACTTCTCGTAGTCGATGACGGTGATGCCGTCGTCGCGCCGCACGCTGGCTCCCGTGGGGCAGGCGTCCACACACGCGGGCTTCTCGCACTGCACGCACGCGTTCGGCACGTACGCCCGACCGCTCTCCCCTGCCTGCGTGCCCCATTCGTACACGTCCAGGTTGTTCCACGACACCCCCGGCCGCTGGTTGTTCTGCATCTGGCACGCCACCACGCATGCGCCGCATCCTGCGCATCGGCGCAGGTCGATGGCCATTCCGTACCTTGTCATCCCCTCGTCCTTTCTCCCTGGCGCGGCCGTTTCGGCTCGCACATCTCCTGGTGCGAACTCTACGCGGGACCGAGGGCCTCTTCCAGAAGCGCCCGCAACAACCGATTTCCGTATTTCGCCCTCCCGCGCGGCTGGCAGCGGCATCATCGGTTTCTGGCGTACGCCAGGTTTAAGCACGTCAAAGGGACGGGCGACTTGACACACCTCAACCTTGTCGGTGACGAGCGGCATGTGTGTCAAATCGCCCGTCCCTTTGACACACGACACACGCTCTTCGGCGTTGGCGGCAAACCCCCACAAGTGATAGTATTGTCCTGGGGATTCACCATGCAGCGCGGCTGGCCGAGCCGCAGGGAGAGGGAACCATGGCAACCGAGCAAGAGTATCGATCCATCCTGATACCGAACCAGCCGTTCCGCCGGCTGAAGATCGCCGACTACATTTCGCAGGGGAAGAAGAAAAAGCTCTTCAAGGGCGAGTACATCCGCACGAGCGCCAAGACCATCGACGACTTGTACTATTACTACATCGACGAAGGCCAGATCGTGGCCACGTTCGAGCAGGAATCGGGCGAGGTGGCGCCGCTGTACTGGCGCAACGCGGGCAACGCCTTCTCCGCCGAGTACAACGACTACGCGTCCATCGGCCGCTACAAAGCGCGCTTCATCGCCGCGCAGAACACCGTGCTGTTCGCGTTCACGCAGCGCCAGCTCTACGAGCTGAGCCAGGACGACCCCGAGCTGTTCTACGAGTTCATCAACGTGTGCCACATGTCGTTCGCGCAGATGGGACACCGCATCAGCAACACGGGCTACCAATCGTCGACGAAGCGCATGATCATGTGGCTGCAGAAGCTGTGCGCCACGCAGGAATGCGACGAGCACGGCGTGTACGACATCGAGTGCAAGCTGACGCTGCAACAGCTGTCCGAGCTGCTGTCCATCCACATTACCACCTGCACGAAGATCGTGGCGGCGCTGGAGAACGAGGGCGTCATCGAGCGCACGCGCACGCGCATCCGCATCTTCGATGCCCAGCGCCTCGCCCAATACGGCCTCGAGGACACCCCGCTGGCGTACTGATCGCTCCTATGGCGCGAAGTCGCGCTTGCGATCTGAAGGAGCGCGTTCCGCGCCGATTCGTGACGGACGCGGCGCGCGAACGACATGGCGAAAGACGCTCACCTTCCCCAGCCTTATGCAAAGCGAGACAACGCATCATCGCCCGTAAAACACGGTTTTCGCACCTGAGACGTGTTTTTCGGGCGATGATGGGCCGCGCACGGCTCCGCTCGCTGCGATCGCGCATGTTTCGCAGCTAGCGTACCTTCGCCACGATGAAGCCCAGGGTGGCCACGGCCATGACGGCGGAGAAGCCGAAGGCCAGCTGGTAGGCCAGCGCGGGGTTCGCGAGCCCCGCCGCAGACGCGCCTGCCACCGCGATGAGGAACACCATGACCGACGTGCCCAGCGACGCGCACGCTTGGCGGGCCGAGATGCAGAACGACGAGCCGTCGGCCACGATAGGCCGCGGCAGCTGCGCGAGGCTCCACGACGTGAGCGGCCCCACCAGCCCCGACACGCCCACCGCACGCACGGCCTGGCACAACGTGGTCACATACAACGGCGTGTCCGCATCGAGAAACGACATGAGCACCGCGCCGGTCGCCAGAAACGCGCCCGACACGAGCGCGACGGGACGCACCCCCACTTTGTCGGTGAGCACGCCCGCCAGCGGGTTCAGCACGAGCGCGGCCACGGTGCCGGGCAGCAGCACAACCCCGGCTTCGAGCGCGGTTCCGCCGCACAGCCCTTCCACGTACAGCGGCACGATCAGCGTCACGCCCATGAAGGAGGCGTTCAGCAGGTTCTGCGCAATGAAGCCCGCGCGATACTGGCGCGATGAGAAGATATCCATGCTGATCAGCGGGTCGTCCACCCGCTTCTGCCGCCGCACGAACAGCACGAGGAACAGCGCGCCCAGCACAAGCGGAGCCCAGATGAACGGGCTTTCGAACGAGAAGCTGCTCGCGTTCGAGAACGCCAGCAGCAGCCCGCCGAACCCGAGCGTCGACTGCGCGAGCGACACCACGTCGAGGCGCGCGCTCTTGTCGGGAGCCGCCGAGGGTTTGATGGCGACGGCCGCCGCAGCGGCAAGCGCCAACATGATGACCACGAGCAGCACGAAGAAGCTGCGCCATCCCAGCGAGAAGCTCATCGCCCCGCCGATGGTGGGACCGATGTTCGGCGCGAAGCCCATCGCGATGCCTGCCACGCCCATGGCCGTGGCCTGACGACCGCGCGGGAAGCGCGTCATGGCGATGGTCTGCATGAGGGGCATGAGCATGCCCGTGGAGATAGCCTGGAACACGCGGCCCGCCAGCAGCACGCCGAAGTTGGGAGCGAACAGGTCGGCCAGCGCCCCCACCAGGAAGAACGCAAGCGCGATGAACACGTGCTGGCGCACCGAGAAGCGTCGCGAGAGGAACGTGGCCACCGGAACGGTGATGCCCAGCACCAGCATGTAGCTGGTAGTCAGCCATTGTCCCAAGTCCACCGTCAGGCCGAACTGCAGCATGATGTCGCCCAGCATGGCGTTGACCGCAGTCTGCGAGAGGTTCCCCGACGCCGACGCCAGCACGACGATGGCGAACAGCGCGTACACGCCCATCCGCTCGCTCTTCACTCGTTTCATGCCCGCATGTCGCCTACCCTCCGTTTCCCACCAGCGCATTCCAGTATATCCCAAATATGCGCGAACGCAGGAGGAGCCTCTCGCGCTTCGCGATGCAAAATCGCTAAAGCGCACGAGGCTCCTCCTTGGACGGGTCGCTTGAAAGACATGCGTGCGGCCATCGGATCATCTTAGCGAACAACCCGAAAGCAATCGACTCCGGAAACGCCTATCGCTACGAACGAGCGAGTGCGCTTCTAGCCGATATCCTCCCGAACGCACCGCACTCCCCCACGTTTCCACCTCCTTGGTACAGATGGCCCCAAATCGAGCCGAACTCACCGGCAGAATACAATCCCGGAATAGCCTGCCCGAACGGGTCGAGAATCTCGCCCTTTTCGTTGCGAACCGGACCGCCATCGGTATTGAGCAGTGCAGGGACGCAAAGCATCGCGTAGTAAGGAGGCTGGTTCAAACCGGTGAGCGTGTCAGAAGGACGGTAGAAAGCGAGATCCTCTCCCTTGTCCACAAACTCGTTCCATTGCTTGACCGTTTTCAGCAGCTCGTCTTCGGGAACTTCGATAACCTTGGCAAGCTCCTCGAGAGTGTCCGCTGAAACCGCCCATCCGTCACCGACGGGATCGGTCGAAGTCTCTTCCGGACACGCACCCGCGTCAAGACCCGCCTGATCGAATACGAACCAACCCTTTTCCGGCAAGGGAAGGTGCGCCATATCTCCACCGAACTGCGTGATGCCGTGTCGGTAGCCGACGTTGCGAGTTATGTCGGTATCGGGCAGCGCATATTTTTTGAAATTGCTGCATGCGTCGAAGTCCTGGTAGAACCTTCGTCCGTTCACGCCGACGGTGATGCCGTGCTGCTTCACCGTAAACGAGTACAACGTCGAAACGAACCGGGTGTTCTCTATGTTGCGCAAAGAGAGCCAGTATTGGGCGCCTCCGTGCATATGCCAGAAGTCGGCACCCGCTTTCATGCAGATACGATGCCCGTCGCCAGTGTTCGCCTTGCCTGCATACGGATAGCCTTTGACGCCCGTATAGTCGCGAAGCATATCCGGGTCGCTTTCGAAGCCCCCCGTGCACATGATGACGCCTCGCTTCGCACGGTACGATTTGCCGCCCGCCACAACGCCCGTCACTTCGCCCGTTGAGGCATCGCGAACAAGCGACTCCAAAGGCGTGGAAGCCTTGTACTCTATCGTGTCGTTGCGCTTCTTCATTTCGGAAAACAAGAACTCATGGATATGATGGGGCTGATCGCCCTCCGTTTTGAAGAGAAGGAAGCCCACCGTGTTGTCGTCGGGGTACTCGGCGTATTCGTTCGTCTCCTCCCCCGATGGGTCGGGTTCGTAGATGTTCAGCCACTCTTCCTTAGCCCCCAAACCCAAAATCCAGTTCAGGTTTTCCTTCGATTCTTCCACGAACGCCCTGATGGTTGCTTCCGGAGTGCTTTCCCCTATAAGGTGTCCCAAGTAGTTCATCGGGCCGTCGGTTTCGTCGAAATACAGCTGCCAACCCGCGCAGAACGGGCTGTTCCCGTTCGGAAGCGAGTCCTTTTCCACGACAAGACAGGAAGCCCCGTCACCCTCGTCCGCCACCGTTATCGCAGCAGTAAGCCCCGCAATGCCGGCACCCGCCACTATGACGTCGTACTCTCCGTCCCATTTCTCATTGGAAGAAGCCGAATCGGCTTCCCCGCTGGCGCACCCCGCAAGACCGAAAGCGGTAGCCCCGGCCAAAGCCAGACCTGCCCCCTTCAAGAAATTGCGGCGCGTTGTCTTGGTTCCCTGCTGATTCTCATTCGTCATCGCGCATTCCCCCTCCATATCTCATCCCTTTCTGCATCGATCGCTAGCCTGCCGAAGCCAGCGCCTCGACAGACGGCAAGGCTCGCTTCCGCAACCTGCCGCTTCCACTTTTACCCTTCCTCCCGAGCCCGTTCATCCGACAAACTGTCCGAACGAGGTTGAAACGCATCCCCGAACCGGATGATTTTCGTCCCGGACGCACTATGCGAGACAATATCGCTATCTGCGCGCTTACCGCGAGAACCTCGATGTTCTATAGTGGATCGAACCAGAAACTGCACCGTCTCGAACCAGGCACGACCAAGAAGAGCGGCACGCGTTTTCGCGCGCTAGCGTAAGGCCTGAATCGGACGCGACGCGATAAACGGTCAACGGTTGGTCGTTCGAATGAAATCAGGCTTCCAAATCTCTCTGGAATGCAGAAAGGCGCCCATGAAGAACGTCACGCCCTATTCGCTCGATGACGAAGCTGTTCGTTCGGATGCAGCCGTCTCCGTCATATCTTCGATCGGATTGACTGCCGTGATAGTATGGGCCGACCTCTTGGGGCACGGATTCGGATTCGCACCGTCTTCGTCGATTATTCAACAGCTGGGAAATGCCCGTCTTTTCTTTCTCGTAGGATTCACCCTCTGCGCCATAGGATCCGTGCTTTTAGCGAGAGCTCCACAAAGAAAAACGCAGGTGCTGACAAAGGCGGCTCCGACAGCCGCTTTCCTTGGAACAGGACTATACGGCTTCGCCTACCTGCAAACGGCGCTACCGTCGGAGATCATCGCGCTTCTGGGACTCGTCTGCTGCGGCGCCGGATACTACGCGACGACTTTGCTCATATATTGCGAACTCGCAAAAACGAAACGCCTCGTCATGGCAATAGGAGCCTTATCAGCGAGCTTGATTCTCAAAACGATCGTCGGCTCGGAGTTAAGCACGGCTCTGACCTCGTCGGCACAAGTGGTTTTTGCTTCGATTCTGCCTTGGGTCTCCTTCGCGTGCCTGGAGGCGCTCAAGCGCTTCGGCACATCACGCTATCTCGAAGCATACCGCTCTCGCCCACTTTTGACGAAAAAAGGTATGTACGACCTCGTGTTTCTGCTAGTAGCCGTATCGTTGATACTGGCGGCTCTGAGAGGCACCAGCCATCTTGGACTCTGGGGAAGCAACCATTTGGGATCGCCCGTCTCAACTCCGGCAGGCTACCTCACAGTCGCCCTCGCTTTGACTGCTTGCGCATACCTCACCCTGCTTCGCAACAGCAATAATCAGATGCTTGTTCGATACCAGCCTGCGTTCCTTGTCCTAGCCGGAGGCTTTCTCATCTACGTTCTTCAGAATGAGTACGTTTTCGCACGGATCGCAGATCCCGTGTTCGACTGGCTCTACCTGACCGTAGAGTTGTTCGGGCACCTGCTCTCGGGAACCATGATCATCACCGCCATCCGCTCGGCATCGGCGCCGGCCTGGCTGTTCCAAGGAATAAGCGATTCAGCTTTCGGCTTAGTCGCTGTACCATGGCTGCTCCTCGTTCAGGAAGCTCATGTCGATATCAGAATCCTGATGGCCGTAGCCATCTTCCTCGTGATGGTAGCCGCCATACGTCCCATGAGCACGCGCCCCATGGAAATCGAGCGCTCGCTCTCTTTGTCATCTTGCGAAGGCGCAGCGGAGCTTCAAGGCGATCGTTCGACAAGCGCAAGCGAGCCAACAGAGCGCAACGAACCCTCGATAGAGCAACGCGTCAGCGAAACCCTGACGAAATACCATCTGGAAATCGCGAAGCGGCACAATCTTTCCTCCCGCGAAAGCGAGGTATTCCTCCTTTTGGCTCAAGGCAGAAGCCGTCCTTATATTTGCGAGGTATTCTGCTTGTCCGATGGCACCGTCAAAACGCATATCACGCATATCTACCGCAAATTCGATGTCCACAATCGACAAGCTTTCATCGACCAAGTTCAGAAAGAGATCGCGGAGCTCGACATGCGCAATGGACACCAAAGCGCATAGCGCCAAAACTCAAACGAGCAGCAGGCACGGACGCCAAACGCTGTCCCCGAATTGGCAGCCATGACAAAATTAGCTTCGGCGAACTCGCGTTGGGATCTTCACGACCTGGCCTTATGTCGTGCATCCGCCCTGGCATTCAGTCCAACCCGTCCAAAATCGCCTCCAAAATTGCCACAGCTTGCCATTTGGGGACAGCCAACGAGGACGTCCTCCGACGCAATTACGCCGCTGCTTTGGCGCGCGTCGACATCCTTGCCCCCATTGCATGATAATGCCAGTTCAGCTATATTTAGTATTGCTAGGCTATAGAGGAAGGGAGCGCACATGGCGGAAAACGATACCGACCGAAACGAACCATGCGATCCCGACATCGACGATACAGCCGCTGCGCCCGCCTACCGCATGAGCCGCGGACGCGTTGCGCTGCTGGCGGTGCTGGCCATCTTGCCGGTCGTGTTGACCGCGCTCGCCCAACCGTTTCTGCCGGATAGCGTTCCCCTGCACTACGGAGCAAGCGGCCCGGATCGATGGGGATCGAAAGGCGAGCTGTTCGTTGCCGCCGGCATCATCACCGTCATCGCGTTCGTCCTCGTGACGGTATACGCCGTGGTCGAACATCAACGAGAAACGGGGCGGGAGGATTGGCTCGTCGTCGACGGTCCCGTCACCAGCATGTTTCCCGTCTTCTCCATCTGCCTTGCGATCATTGATTGCCTCGACGCCGCCTACGTCTTCGCCGCCTTCCAGCTGGGAGGCTTCTCGATGCCAGAGAACATGGGCTCGCTCATCGGAGGGATCGTCTGCCTCGTCGTGGCGCTCTCCCTACTCACGCCAGCCCTGTACATGCTGATCACGGGCAAGGGCCTCTCGCTCGTGAACTTCCATCCCGGAACGAGCGACCTCGAGAAACGCACCGGAGCCGACAAACAGCAGGCGCGCGCCATCGGCGGTTTGCTGCTATTCCTCACCGTCATCGTCCTCGTGGAATTACTCGTAACGGTGAAATGAAAACGCACCCGCCACTTTCGACGGGTGCGCGCTAGTTGAACGCTTGCTGGGTCTTCTCCAACCCTACCTGCACCAAGGACAACGCCGCTTGTGCGCCGCGGTCGGTGGCTTGGGCGAAGTCGTCGGCCGCGTCCTTCTTCGGCTTCGACAGCACCCAGTCCACCACGGGCATGCGTCCCGGCGGGCGCCCGATGCCCACGCGCACGCGATGCCAGTCGCGCGTTCCCAGCTTGTCGCAGATAGAGCGCAGGCCGTTGTGCCCCGCGTGCCCGCCGCCGAACTTCACGCGCACGGTACCGGGGTCGATGTCCAGCTCGTCATGCACGACGATCAGGTGCTCAGCATCCACGCCGTACGCGTTCATCAGCTGCTTCACCGGACCGCCCGACGTGTTCATGTAGCTTTGCGGCTTGGCCAGCACCAGGTCGTGATCGCGATACACGCCTTTGGTGGTCAGCGCGCCGCATTCCGTCTTCCAGTAGCGCGCGCCCACCTCCTCGGCGATCAGGTCCACGGCGTCGAACCCGGCGTTGTGCCGCGTATGCTCGTACTCCTCGCCCGGATTTCCCAGGCCAACGATCAAAAACATCGGACCCTACTCGAACAGCGAGGCAACGGAGCCGTTGTTGTAGACGTTGCTGATGGTCTTCGCGAACAGCGGGCCCACGGACAGCACCTTCACCTTGCCGGTCTGGCGCTCCAGCGGCACGGGCACAGCGTTCGTCACCACCACTTCCTCGATGGACGAGTTCGCGATGCGCTCGTACGCCGGGCCGCTGAACAGGCCGTGCGTCGCGCACGCGTACACCTTCTCGGCGCCCTTCGCCTTGAGCGTGGTGGCGGCGGCAACCAGCGAGCCGGCCGTGTCGATCATGTCGTCGTTCAGGATGCACACCTTGCCGTGCACGTTGCCGATGAGCGCCGTGATCTCGGCCTGGTTGTGCTTCGGGCGGTCCTTGTGCATGATGGCGATGTCGCAGTCCAGCATGGTGGAGAACTTCTTCGCGGCCTTCGCGCGGCCCACGTCGGGCGACACGACGCACAGCTTGTCCTTGTCCAAGCCCATGCTCTGGAAGTAGTCGACGAAGATGGGCATGGCGGTCATATGGTTCACCGGCAAGTCGAAGAAACCCTGGATGGCGTCCTGGTGCAGGTCGATGGTGATGACGTTGTCCACGCCCGACGCGGCCATGAGATCGGCCACGAGCTTGGCGGTGATAGGCTCGCGCGGGGCGGCCTTGCGATCCTGGCGCGCGTAGCCGTAATGGGCCACCACCGCCGACACCGAGCGGGCCGAGGCGCGCTTGGCGGCGTCCACCATGATGAGCAACTCCATGAGCGCGTCATTCACGTCGTAGCCCGCGCCGCTGCACACCGATTGGACCAGGAACACGTCCGCGCCGCGCACGCTTTCCTGGTAGCGCGCGTAGATCTCGCCGTTGGCGAACTTCTCAAGCTTGACGTTGCCGAGCGACACGTTCAGATCCTTCGCGATCTCCTCGGCAAGCTCGGGGTTGACCGACCCCGAGAACAAGGCCATGCTCTTCTGCACTTCCGTCATGTGCGCGCTCCTTCGCTTCACCCTCAGGGCCGCCGCACCGCGCAGCCGTCGCCCCCTGTCTCATCGGCACTATTGTATCCGCACGCGTCGCGCACGCACAGGGTGAACTTCGGCATCTTCGCAGATTGACCGCAAGGTCTGACAAGAGGCAAGCGCCCAACTCCGGACGGAGAACGCTCAGCGCACGATCTTCCCGTCCTCGATGAGGCTTTGCAGCTCCTGCTTGGAATGCACGCCCGCCTTCGCGTAGACGTTGCGGATGTGGCTTTTCGCCGTGTTGAACGAGATGCCCAACTCGCCTGCGATGTACTCGATGGTATAGCCCTTCCCCAGCAGGAACAGCACGTCGCGCTCGCGCAGCGACAGGCCCGCCTGCTCGGCCAGCGCGTTGCAGCTTTTCGTCCAGGCGCCCTCGCGCGGCGCGCCGTCGCCGTCGCTGGCGCCCCCAGCGCCCTCCGGCCCCCTGCCGCTAGGGAAGAAATCGCCCGTCCCCTGGTCGGTCTGGGCGTTGCGGGTCTTCCTGAGCGCCATGCCGATGGTGCGCTCGTTGAGGATGACCATCGACACCACCAGCAGCACGAACACCATGCCCATGGCAAGCGCCACCATGTTGCTGGGGTTCTCCACCAGCACGGGCGCCAGCGACGCCCCGGCGAACCAGCCCACGGTGGTGCCCGCCGCCGACGCGCCGCGGCCCCACCCGAACACGCGCACGTACGACAGGTCGGTGCGGTTCGCCACGTTGGCCAGCAGGCACCACACCATGAGGATGAACAGGTTGTACGCGATGCTCACAAGCTCGCCCTGGATGACGCCCAGGCCGCCGAACAACGGCACCACGAGGTTGCCCAAACACGTGAGGATGATGATGGGATAGTACAGCTGGCTGATGTCGAACTCGCGCACCAGCAGCCCCACCAGCACGAACAGCAGCACGGCCGCGCACGCCGTGGCAAACACGATGATCACGCCCTGGTCCGTGGCCGCCGACAGCGGCTGCTGCAGCGCCATGAACCCCTTGATCACGCCCGCGATCACCGAGAACACCGACACCGCCACCACGAGGCGGATGAAGTAGCCGCGCGGAAGCTCGCGCACGGGAACGACGTCCTCCGCCGGCTCGCTCGGCGCGCGCACCGCGGCCATGGTGAACACCACCGCCAGAAGCGGCAAGCTGGCCGCCATCAGCAGCCCCACCGGCTGGGGCAGCCCGATGCAGACGAAGTACAGCATGCCCGCGAAGATGAACGACCCCGCCGTGTACATGAAAGCTTGGCGCGCGCCCACCGTGCTGTACACCGAACCCAGGCGCAAGGCGACGAACGCGGTGCCCACCCCGGTGAGCGAGCAACCCGCCACGTACAGCGCCTCGCCGGCCTGGGCAGGCGCCGACCAGGCCACCACCAGCGTGGCCAGCGTCGCCATTCCCGCCAGCACCGTCACCGACAGCCGCGACTCCACGATGCGCGCCGTGACCTTCTGGAACGCCCCGGCCACGATGAGCACGAGGCCCAGCGCCGTCGTGGAAGCCAGGTACATCACCGACATGGCGTTGCCCCCGACGGAAGCCCCCGACCAGCCGAACAGCACGTCGCTGTTGTAGCTGAGGAAAATCCACGCGTAATAAGCTCCGAAGCCCAGGAACTTCATGCTGGGCCACTGCTCGTCCAGGTCCTCGAGCAGCCGCGTCGCCGAAAACCGCGCGCGATCCCGCTCTTCGCCAGCCTTCATCTCACGCATCATGTTCCTCCCCTTTACGCGGCCTCGCAACAGCCCGCGCTCCCCGTACCGCAAAGGCCTATTCTAACACCCGCTCGTCCTCCCCCGCTTCGACCCCGTCGCCGTCCTCGCCGACGCGTTTCGGAAGAAACGGAAACGAGATGGCATGCATCGGGCATGCGTCGGCGCACGCACGGCATTTCGTGCACTCGTGCATCGGCGCCGAGCCGGATGCGTCGTGCAGGTCGATGCCCTCGGGACACACGTCGGCGCACTGATGGCAGGGCTCGCCTTTGGACGAGCGCAAACACGTCGCCTCGTTGCTGACGGGACGAAACGTCTTGTTCAGCCGCGACACCAGCGACAACAGCGCGCCCAGCGGGCAGAAGCGGCTGCACCACTTGCGCAGCACCAGCACCTCCAGGGCGAGCATGGCCGGAAACACCAGCAACGACAGGGCCACCTCGTTGAACTGGAACAAGCGCCACACCGCGATGAGCGTGGCGAACGTGAGGCCCACCGGGCAGATGAGACAGAACACCGGGAACCCGAACACCGCCGTGGACAGCAGCGCGCCGCCCAGCACCCAGTTGCGCGAATCGGCCGCGCCGCCGCGCTGGGCGGCGGGCACGTCGAGCGCATCGGACGCACGACGCTTGCGCTTCGGCTCCTTCAAGCCGAAGATACGCCTCAGCAGGGGGATCGGGCAGCCCCAGGCGCAGAACGCACGGCCGAACAGCACCACCAGCGCAATACCGATGGCCAGCGCGATGAGCATCGGCGGCACCACGGTCTTGCTGGCCAGCGCCGCCTCCGCCGCGCCGAGCGGACAGATGGCCGCGATGTCGTAGATGCCCCAGGCCGACGGCGTGCCCGTACCGGTGTGCAGGGCCAGCCCCAGGCACACGAGCGCAATCACCGCCAAGACGGACAGCGTGCGCAGCAGTTTGGAGTTCCGTTTCATCACGCGCTCATCTCGCTCTCGTCCTCCACCACCGTCTTCCCCAGTCGCGCGTACGCGCTGGGACTCACCACCACGATGCCGCGCCGCGTGCCGCCCGAGAAGCTGCGGTACACAAGCGCCGGGCACACGTCCTCGCACACGCCGCAGCCGTTGCATCGGTCGGCGTCCACCACGGGATGGCCGTCTCCATCAAGCGCGATCGCCTCGAACGGGCAGGCCTTCTGGCACTCGACGCACCCCTGGTAGTAGGCCACGCAGCGGTCCTTCTGCACCACCGCCATGCCCATCTTGTCGGCCTCCGGGTCGAACGCCCCGATGGCTCCCGTGGGGCATACGCGCTGGCAGTCGCCGCAGAAGTCGCAGCTTCCCCGATGGAAGTTCAGCTTGGGCGTGCGGGCGCGTAGAAAGCCGTCGCCAACCTCCGCCACGCCGATCACCCCGGTGTGGCACACGCTGCGGCAGCGGTCGCACTTCACGCACGAGGCCAGCAGATGCAGCTCGTCCTGCGCCCCCGGCGGCCGCACGAGCGCGGTTTCGGACGCGCCGTCGGCCGCCTTCACCGCCCCGCCGAACGCGGCGAATACGGCCGCTGCGCCGCAGAACCCTGCGAACGCCCGTCGCGTGTACGCGGCCATGGCTTACGCCGCCTGGGCGCTCTGGCCGATCATCTGGTCTTCCAACTGCAGAAAGCCCTCGGTGATGTCGGCGACGCCCCGATAGAACGCGGTTTGCGCGTACGCGCGCACGTCAGCGCACAAACGCGGCACCCAGTTGGCCAGGTGCTCGTCGAAGAACGCGCGTTGCTTCGCGCACAGCTCGGCGTAGCGCGCCTCGTCGCCAGCATCGAGCGCCGCGCCCGCGCGCTCGATCAGCTTCGCCATGAACTGGAACTCGAACGACAGATGATCCTCCGGCGTGGTGTTGTCGGCCGGCAGGCCCAGCTCCTCGCCCAGGTAGAACGCCACCGCGGAATCGCGCGCATCCTGCATGAGCAGGTGCTCCTCGCTCGTGTACACCGACTCGTACGGCGGCGCCATCAGCTGCTCGTACATGCCCGCGCACAAGAACACGCGCGCGTAGTCCACGGCAAGCTCCTGGCGCGTGCCCGAATCGCGATGGCGCAGGTACTCCTTCACCGTCGCGTATCCCGCGCCCACGTACTCGGCATCCGTCGGCAGGTCCTGCTTCGTCAGCGTCCCTATCTGCTCGTCGGTCAGTTCCAGCTTGTACATGCTTGCCAGGAATTCGTAAAAGCCCTTGCGCGCGGCGTTCACCTCGGCAAGCTCTTCGCGATCATGCTGTTCCATGGTGCTCTCCTTGCATTCCCCGTTGGTTACCGGTTCCGTTGTCGACCGATCGAGCCATACGCATGAGGGGAGGGGGGGGTTGCGTATGGCTTGATCGAGCGGCCCGGTCGGGGGCCGTCCTCCGCACGCGCGCTGGACGGCCCCTTCCCCGTCGGCATCATCTACAGGACGATGCCGAAGTAGTTGGCCACCGCGGTGCCCACCATCCACATGACGGCGCGGAACGCGATTGATCCGATGATGCCGCCGGCGAACGCGACGGTCGCCATGGTCACGGCCGACGCGGGCTTGCTGCGCGCCAGCCATCCGCACACGAGGGGCGCGAGGCCGCCGCACACGAGGGCCACCCAGAAGATGGCCGCGGCATCGCCCGTCGCCGCGCCGGACGCGAAGCCGAACGCCAGGCCGGACACAAGCGCCAGCACGCCGCCGATCACGGTTTCCCAACCGGCTAGCTTCACAGCCTCGACGCTTTCCTTCTTGCAGGCGGCCAGCAGCAGGTACAGGCTCAAGCCGCTCGCCGCGCCGAAGCCCATATAGCCCAGCGGCAGCGCGATGGTGTTCCACGTGGCGCGCGCCTCCATCATGTAGGAGTAGCCGCTGGCGAAGCTGAACACGATGCCGATGACGGCGGCCAGCACGGCAACCGCCTTGCGGGCTCCGGCCGACGCGTCGCGCTTCAGCAGGATCACATACACGGCCACGGCCGCGATGAACAGGCCGATGAGCAGCGCTTCCAGGAAGATGCCCGGCGTGGGGTGGCTGAGCACGGCCATGATGCGGTCGGGGTGCGACAGGTGCGTCACCGACGCGATGCCGCCCACGACGGCCAGCACGAGCGCCAGCGCCGAAGCCGTGAGGTTAGTGCGCTGCGTCAATCCACGCAGCTCGTCAACGGCCACGCCGACCGACACCCATGTGCCGCAGCTGGCGATCGCCGTGAACAGAACGAGGGACCATTGGATGTCCATGCTACTCAGCCCCTTCCATCCACTCGCCGTGCATGCTGGTCATGATGTACTTCGTGCAGGGGTTGTTGCCCACGTTCGGCAACTCGTGAATGTCCGCCGCATCGTACTTCGCCAGCTCCTTGGACACGTCGGAGTTCGGATCGTCCAAGTCGCCGTAGAAACGGGCGCCGGCGCTGCAGCTCTTCACGCACGCAGGAAGCTCGCCGTTCGCCGTCAGGTGGCCGCACAGCGTGCACTTTTCCACCGTCTTGGACGCCTTGTTCCAATCGCGCACGCCGTAAGGGCAGGCCATCATGCAGTACTTGCAGCCGATGCACTTCTCGCGGTCGATGAGCACCACGTTGTTGCCGTCGCGGTAGCTGGCGCCGGTGGGGCACACGTGCACGCACGGGGCGTCGGCGCACTGCTGGCACATGGTGGGCAGCGGGTAGCGCGTCATGTTCGGGTAGTCGCCGAAGGGCCCGCGCTGCAGCATCTTGTTCCAATGCTCGCCCAGGGCGATGTCGTTCTCCATCTTGCACGTGATCTCGCAGGAGTAGCAGCCCGTGCAGCGATCGAGGTTCACCACAATGCAGTTATGCGCCATAATCGAACACCTCCTCGGTGGGATCGCTCGGCTGCGGCATCCAAGGCTCGAACTGCTCGGGCTCGGTCCACACGCCTTCCGGAGCAGCGGCGTCAGGCGTGACCTTCACCTGGAAGCCGCGCAGGGTATAGGTGCCGTACTCGGGATTGTACGGCTCGTCGTTCTTGGTCAGCACGTTGATGTTCATCACGCGGTAGGCGCGCTCGGGGTCGGTGTCCAGCAGCTCGGGTGCCCAGAAGCGCTCCTGGTAGATGACGCCCTTGGCGATAGCCGTGGTCACGCGCGCCTTCCCGTGCGTCTCGCCGCGACGGCTGGCGATGGTGCACCACTGGCCGTCCTCCACGCCGTAGGTCGCCGCGTCGTCGGGATGGATCCACATCTCGGGCACGGGGTAGATCTCGCGCAGGTAGGGTATGTTGCGCAGCGTGCCGTGGTGGTACATAGGCAGACGGCCCTCGGTCAGCACCAGCGGATACTCGGTGTCCGTGAGCGGGCTTTCGGCCGGCTCCTTGTAGTAGCACAGCGGCTCGTAGTCCTTCGAGGCCGGCTCCAGCACCAGGTTCTTCTCCTCGAAGCACTGCGACCAGGGGAAGCCCGTGCGGCCCAGGATGGTGTTGGACTCGCAGTACACCTCGCACTTCTTGGAAGGCGTGCCGAAGCCCTTCTCCTTGCCCGTGGCCTCGTCAACCGCCTTATAGCCGTAGTACGTGCGGTACTCCTCTTCGGTGCACCACTCGAACACGCCCTTCTCGGCCGCCTCCTCCCAGCTCATCTTCAAGTTGTTCAGGTGCAGCTTCTGCTTCTCGTACTCGTTTCTGTACATGGGGATGCCGTTCGTGCCCTCGGCCGTGAAGGCCTCCTGCGCGTGGACGTTGCCCATCTCGGCCATCTTCTGCACGATCTGCGTCCAGATGAGGCCCTCTTCCACCGTCTCGAACAGGTGGGTGACCGCCTGGCGGATGACGATGGCGTTCAGCTGCGGGATGACCAGGTTGGTTTCAAGCCACTCGGCAGAAGGCAGCAGCATGTCGGCGCACAGCACCGAGAACGCGGTCGGGTACATGAAGATGTGGCAGACGAAGTCGAGGTTCGGGACGATCTCGTCGAGGCACGTGGCGTTGCCCAGCACCACGTGCTTGTTGCCGGAGCGCTCGAACCACGCGTGGATCTGGTACGGATCGCCGTCCTTCATAGCCTTGAACACCGCGGGGATGAACGCCATGTCCCAGTCCAGCAGGCCCTTGTGCTCCTGCACGCCCAGGCGCTTGAGCATCTTGTCCTTGTGCAGGAAGCGCGGCGTGTTGGGAATCTGGTCGCGCGCCGGGCAGGGCTTGAAGCTTTGCAGCATGGCGCCGGGCTTCTGCACGTTGCCCATGAGGTATTCCAGGTTGAGGGCGCCGAGCGCGCACTGCTGCGACTGCTCGTACTGGTCGATGGGCACGCCCTGCATGATGCCGGACTGGCCGGTGGTGTAGATCTCCAGCGCCTTCTCGATCTGGCCCTCGTCGAGCCAGCAGATCTCGGCCGCCTTCGCCAGCGTGAACTCCTCCACGCTCTCCTTGAGCAGCTGGCCGCCCGTGGGGTACTGCTTCCCGTCGATCTCGTACGTGCCGAACAGCGGCGGGGTGACGCCCTCGTTCATGGGGTACTCCAGCACGACGGGCTTGCCCTGCGCCGGATCCCAGATGACGTAATCGGCGTCGGTGCCTTCGAGGCCGCATTCGGTGGGCTTGAGGGTCAGGCGCGTCTCGGGGTTCACGAGGTAGGGCATGTTGGTCCAGTTCGTGCAGAAGTCCTCGTCGTACTTCTCGTTGTCGATGATCCACTTCGTCCACGCCATGAGCAGCGCGGCGTCGGTGCCGGGGCGGATGGGCAGCCACACGTCGGCCTTGGCGGCGTCCATCGTCATGCGCGGGTCGATGACCACGGTCTTCAAGCCCTGCTCGCGGGCGCGCAGCTCGGCCAGCGCGCGGCCGCCCGTGGCCACGGAACTGTTCGACGGGTCGGTGCCCCACAGCACCAGGGAGTCCACCGGCGAATCGGTGAAGTAGTAGTCCCAGCCGTTGGAGTCGCTGAAGGACAGGTTGTTCGGCTTGCCCATGCCGTTCGACAGCTGCGAGGCGCCCATGCGTGGCAGGTAGCACTGCGCGCAGCCGGGCTCCCACACGTTGGGCGTGTTGATGGCCTCGCCGAAGCGCTTCACGTTGCTGAAGTGCGGGTTGCCGCCACCGCCGGTGGACACGGCCACGCATTCCGAGCCGTACTTCTCGTCGATCTCGATGAGCTTCGTGGCGATCTCGGTGATGGCCTCGTCCCAAGTGATGCGCTCCCACTGGTTCTGGCCGCGCTCGCCCACGCGGCGCATGGGGTACTTGTTGCGGTTGGGATGGTACAGCGCCTGGATGCCGGCCATGCCCTTCGCGCACAGGCCGCCCTGGCTCATAGGGCTTTCGGGATTGCCCTCGATCTTGATGACGCGACCGTTCTTCACATGCGCCAGCACGGCGCAGCTTGCGATGCAGGCGCGGCAGGCCGTCTTCACGATCTTCACGTCGCCGCCCGTATCGGCATGCGCCGGATCGACGTGCACGAGGTCGTCGCTCACGGCAACGCCCAGACCGCATGCGGCGCCCAGCGCCGCCGCCGACTTCACGAAACTGCGTCGCGTGATGGTAGGCTGTGTCATGTTCCCTCCTTCTTCTCGTCTTCGCTTGCTTGTTTGCTTGCTATCTCAGATGGGAGCGCCCGTTGCGCGGGCGGCGATCGGGCAGCGCTTTACCCGACCAGGGCCAGCATCTGCCGGCCGGCTTCCGTGGCTTTCCACGAACCGTCCCATGTAAGACCGCCCACGGTCTCCAGCTTGGAGATGAAGTAGCTGGGGAATACCTGCTTCGGGTTGCTCAGCTCGCGGTTGCCCTCAAGCGCCTGCTCGATGGCGGCCTTCGTCGCGCCGTCCTCGCACAGGGCGAGCACGATGGCATACGCCTGCGCGTAGCCGGCAGGTTCGTCTTGCAACATGCGGCCGAACCGCTTCGTCGGCTCGAACCGCGCCAGCGCCGCCCTGCCCGCCTCGGTGGTCCGCACCGTGTAGTCGACGGGCTGATCCTGCTTCTCGTCGCCCGGCTCGCACGCCGGCTCGGGAACCTCCTCGGCTTCCACGCCGCCGCAATCGATCATGATGCGCAGCAGCGCGTGGGCGTTCTGCGTGCTGAGGTTCAGCTCGGGACGCTGGCCGATGAGCGTCTCGGCCTCGCGATAGGGCATGCGCGTCTCGCAGACGGCAAGGCACGCGCACAGCGCCAGCGTGTTCGCGCGGTTCGCCTTGAGGCGCTTGACGACGGCTTCCACCGTGTCGTCGAAACTTTGGTCGGCAGCAACGGCGTCGGCCTGGTTCGCGTCGGCACGCTGATTGGCAGCGTCAGCCTGGGTCGCGTCGGCGCGCTGGTCGTCTTGTCTCATGATGTCCCCCGTTTCGCTCGTCTGATAACGCCCCGCCGATTCCTCCTCTCGGCTTCGAGCGACTTCACCTTACGGCGCGACGGACGGACGGAAAACGTCCGTAGTTCGTGAAAACGTGCGGCAAGCAAGGATATTTATGGGTGACGAACGCCACCAATAATGGATGAGTAAGGGTGTTGATCAGGTAAAACGTCTTGAAAGCGTACGAAACCCCTCTTTGCTGGCACACGATCAGACTTTGTTGCTATACATTTATATAGTTGCTATACTATATGGCATAGCATTGTCGAAGGGAGGTTTGTTATGTCGACGGAAATGGCGCAGATGAACACGCGCATCAGCCGCTCGCTCAAGGAGCGCGGCGATGCGGCGCTGGAGAAGGCCGGGATGACGCCGTCGCAAGCCGTCCGCAAGCTGTGGGACTTCGCCGCCCGCAATTCGCATAACCCGCAGATCATACAAAGCCTGTTCGACACCGAAGACGAAGCGGAGAAACGCGAAGCCGAGGAAGAGCGCGCGCGAAGGCGGGCCGTCGCTCTCAAAAGCGCGAATATCGTTGCCGACGCGTACGAACGAGCGGGGATCGAGCCTTCGGAGTGGACGAAGAACGCGTCGTACGCCGAGATGCGCGAGTACGCCTTGATGGAACGCTTGCGGGAGCGAGGCCTCGATGGTTAGCCAACGACCCTCCCTCCTCATCGACACGAACGTCTGGCTCGACTATTTCCTCCCTGATCGTGCGGGAGGCAAAGAGGCGATCGACCTCATCGTATTCGCTTTCGAGTACGAATTCCCTCTTCTTTACCCCGCTGCCATCGTGAAAGACGTGTTTTACGTTGCCGTCTCGACGTTCAAGCGCATCGCTCGCGCAGAGAAGGGATCGCTCACCCAAAGCGACGCGGTAACGGCAACCGAAACCGCGTGGGGATGCGTGAACAGCATGCGAAAACAGGCCACCGCCGTGGGCGCGGACGAATCGGACCTCTGGACGGCGTGCAACCTCCGCAGCGTCCACAACGACCTCGAGGACAACCTGGTGGTGGCCGCTGCGCAACGGGCGGACGCGACGTACCTCGTTACCAACGACGAGGCGCTCATCAAGCACGCCCCCGTCGCCGCGCTCGCCCCGGCCGACGCGTTGGCGCTGCTGAAAGCGACGTTGTAGAAACGACGGGGGGGGGGGCGACGTCGCCCCCCCTTACAACTTGTTGTTATCCCTGCCGCTCGCGTTTCTTGGCGGCCCAGCCGGGGATTTCCCGTTGTTCCGGGCGCGTCAGGGCCAGCGCGTCGGGCGCCACGTCCTTGGTGATGCAGGAGCCCGCGCCGATGATCGCGCCCGCGCCGATGTTCACCGGCGCCACCATCATGGTGTCGCTGCCGATGAACGCACCGTCGCCGATGGTGGTGGCGTGCTTCTTCTTGCCGTCGTAGTTGCAGGTGATGGACCCGGCACCGACGTTCACATCTTCGCCGATGGTCGTATCGCCGATGTAGGACAGGTGCGGCACCTTCGAGCCCTTCCCCACCGTGGACTTCTTGATCTCCACGTGGGTGCCGGCCTTCGCGCCCTCGCACAGATGCGCCGCCGGACGCAGGTACGCGCGCGGACCGCATGTGGCGCCGTCGTCGATCTGCGCTTCTACGGCCACCGTCTCGTCCACGACGCAGCCGCAGCCCACCGTCGTGTCGGTCAGGCGCGAGTCGGGGCCGATGACGCTGTCCTCGCCGATGCTGGTGGCGCCCATGAGCGTGACGTTGGGCAGCAGCTCCACGTCCTGCGCGATGGCCACGTCCGGACCGATCCATACCAGCTCAGGGTCGATCATGGTCACGCCAGCCGCCATATGCGCACGGTTGATGCGACGCTGGGCCAGCTTCGTGGCCTCGGCCAGCTGGATGCGCGAGTTCACGCCCAGGCACTCGGCAGGGTCGTCGCAGGCCAACGCCAACACGGGACGGCCGGCGTTGTGACAGATCTCCAGCACGTCGGTGAGATAGAACTCGCCTTGCGCGTTATCGTTGCCCACCTGCTCGAGCGCGTCGAACAGCGCCCGCGCATCGAAGCAGTAGAACCCGGAATTGCACTCGCAGATGGCCGCCTCCTCGGGCGTGGCGTCCTTCTGCTCCACGATGCGCGCCACCGCTCCCTGCTCGTCGCGCACGATGCGCCCGTAGCCGAACGGGTCGTCCAGCTGCATCGTAAGCACCACCACGGCCGCGTCGTTCTCCTCGCGCACGGCCGCAAGGCGCGCGATGGTATCGGCCGTGATCAGCGGGCAGTCGCCCGACAGCACCACCAGCGAGCCGTCGAAATCGGCTAGAGCGTCCTTGCACACGGCCACGGCGCCCGCCGTGCCGTTCTGCTCCGTCTGCACCACGGTTTGCGTGTCCGCCACCAGCGGCTCCACCTGCTCGCGCGCATGTCCCACCACGGACACCACACGCTGGACGCCTGCCTCGCGCGCCGCGTCCACCACCCAGCGGACAAGCGGCTTGCCCAACACCTCATGAGCGACCTTCGGCTTTTTGGACTTCATCCGGGTGCCCGCACCTGCGGCCAACACGATAGCGGCAGCTTCCATATCGCTCCTTCGCAACGCAGTTCATCAAGGTTAAAAAGTATAGCGCAACAGCACGATCACCGTTCGTTTCGAGAGTCGGTATCGCCCGACACGCCCTCCACGTCCTCTTCCTCGTGGTGCAAGGCGCGGCGCAGCGCTTCCTCGCCGCCCTCGCGCAGAAGAGCCTCCTCCACGCTGAGCAGCGGAGGCTTTCCTTCGTCGTTGAAATCCTCCTGCACTTTTTCAAGCAGGTCGTCCTTGCCCTCCTCTTTCAGCACACGCACCACCTCGTTGCGCACCGCTTCGCGCACGTCCCCGATGGAGCCGCCGCCCAAAAGACCGGTCGGCCCTAGATCCACGACGATCTCGAACACGCCGCCGCGCTTCTTCGCCGCCTCGAGCTCGCTCTTGATGGCGGGATGATCCTCGATGCCGCGCAGCAGCTCCTCCGACTCGCGCGCAACCTCGCTGCCGGCAGTCTGACGAGCCACGTCGTCGCTCGAAGCCGAAACGTACGCCACGCCGCGCTTCTGCGCAGCCTTCGCCTGCAGCAGCAGGAACACGAAGCCCAGCACGCCCGCAAGCAGCGAGGCCGCCAGAATGGCCAGCTTCGCCGTGGCGATGTGCATCTCGTCGGTATAAGCAAGATTCGCCACGAAGATGGCCATGGTGAAGCCGACGCCTCCCAAGATGCTGGCTCCCAGCATATGGAACCAGTTCACGTTCTCGGGCAGCGAGGCCAGCTTGCTCTTGACGATCGCAAAGCTCATCAGCATGATGCCGAGCGGCTTGCCCACCAACAGGCCCAGCATGACACCGTACAGCACCGGATCCGTAAGCATGGAGCCGATGTCCATACCCGTGAAGCTGACATCGGCATTGGTCAAAGCGAACAAGGGCAGGATGCCGAAGTACACCCACGGATACAGCTTGTGCTCGAGACGAGTCGCCGGCGGCACAACCTGGCGCGTCACCTGGCTGAGATCCGCTACGGTCTTGATGTAGTCGCCCTGCGCGATGACGGGCGTCTCGGGCTGGAACGCGTCGCGCGCCTGACGAACCTTGTCGCCCGACCACGAGATGAAGCTCTCGAGATTAACGCGCGACCCCGACGGGATAACGAACGCCAGCAACACGCCCGCAATGGTGGAGTGAACGCCCGACATGAACACGCAGTACCACAGCACGGCACCCACCAGCAGATACGGCACCAACGAGTAGATGTGGCTGCGGTTCATCAGCACCAGCACCACTAGCACGGCGGCGGCCATGCCCAGCCAGAACATCGACGGGCTGTGGCCGTAGAAGACGGCGATCACCAGGATGGCGATGATATCGTCGGCCACGGCCAGCGTGCTCAAAAACACGCGCACGCCGCTGGGAACGCGGTTGCCCAACAAAGCCAGGATACCCAGCGCGAACGCGATGTCGGTGGCGGTGGGGACGCCCCAGCCTTGCACGGTTTCGGGATTCGTCGCGTTGAACACCAGGTAGATGCCGATGGGGGCCAGCACGCCGCCGATGGCAGCCATGATGGGCAGCAGCGCCTGGCGGATGTTCGTCAGCTCGCCCACCGTCAGCTCGTATTTCACTTCCAAGCCCACCAGCAGGAAGAACACAGCCATGAAGATGTCGTTGATCACGTGCGCCAGCGACATGCCCGCGAACGCGTCGCCGAAGAAGAAGCCCGCCTCGGTGTGCCAGAACTCCAAGAACGCCTCGTACGCGCCCGTGTTCGCCACGATGAGCGCCACGACGGCCGCCAGCAGCATGACGCCGGCCGCCTTCGTCGACGAGTGGGTGAATTGGATGAGTTTCCTGTATCGTGCCTGATGACGCTGCACTTCGTTGATGAAAATGCGCTGCGTTCCGTCTTGATTCTGTTCGGTCATGTCGCCCTTTCGGCTTCGTCGTTTGCCGTATTATCCCCCAATTACCTGGTGCGTCCGCTCGATTGTTACCCGTTTTTAGATCGATTTCACAACAAAGTAAAATGCCCGGCCAAAATATCATGAATTGCGCTATTCTGTACTCATCAGCTTAGGCGTTAGGAGTCGGCTTGGGATTCGCGTGGAGGGCATATCACCCATTCGCTCGTATGACCAGGTGCGATGACAACGACCGAGCTGTTTTTTTATTCGCAACGAGGTAAGAGGTGATCGCTATGAGCATTACCGTCACCGGACGCAAAATGCCTGTAACCGACGCGCTGCGCGAGTACGCCGAGGAGAAGATCGGCAATTCCATGAAGGTCATGGACATCGATCCGCTCGTAGCCGAAATCGTGCTGTTCGTTGAGAAGAACCCCGCCAATCCTCGCCCTGCCGTCTGCGAAGTCACGCTGCGCACGAAGGGCCACATCATTCGCGTCGAAGAACACGAAGAGGATATGTACGCCGCCATCGACGTGGCCGCAGCCAAGGTGGTCCGCCAGCTGCGCAAGTACAAGACGAAGGTGGTCGACCGCAAGCTGCGCGCCGCCGACGAGACCATCCGCATCGAGCCTTCCGCCGCCGGCGAGCTGGACGTTGACGGGCTCATGCAGGAACTGTCCGACGACGAAGTGGTGCGCGTGAAGACGATCGAGTTCGAGCCGCTGACCGAAGAGGAAGCGCTCGTGAAGATCGACCTCTTGGGCCACGACTTCTTCGCCTACACCGACCGCGACAGCGGCCTCGTGAACGTGCTGTACCGTCGCGACGACGGCGGCTACGGCCTCCTCAAGCAGGCGGAGGAGTAAGCGGTTTCGCCTCCCCAACCTCGCACGAACGAACGCCGGCGGATTCCACATCGCCGGCGTTTTCCTTTGCCGTGCGCGCCGCCCTCAGTCGGCGAACAGGTCGATGAGCTCCTGCTTCGAATGCACGCCGAGCTTCGCGTAGATGTTCTTCATGTGCGTGCGCACCGTGGCGGGCGAGCACACCAGCTCGTCGGCGATGAACGCGGCCGAGCGGCCCCGCGCAAGCTGCAGCATGATCTCCGACTCGCGCGCCGTGATGCGGTATTCGGCCGCCAGCTCTTCGGCGCGCGCCGCGAAACGATCCTCCCCGGTGACCACGATCACGCGCTTCTCGTCGGTCGACGGTCGCCGCCGCGTCAGGTACAGCAGCAGCATGGAAAGCCCGTACACCGCCGCGATGGTGACGATCCAGTACAAACCCTCGGCCTCGCTGCCCGACGCCTCTCCCAGCCAATAGCCCGCCATGCCGAACAGCAGCTGCGACAGGCGGATGCACGCCGTGGCGAACGCGAACAGCACGTACGTCTTGAGCTTCTTCCGCTGTATCTGGCACAGGATGAAGTACAGCGCGCTGAACGAGATGAACTCGTACACGAGCACCAGCAGGCCCTGGAGCGCTTGCGAAGCCCAGCTTCCCAGCGTGAGCGGCAGCAGCACCACCAGCGCCAGCAGTATCGGGAACAGATAGCGGTACAGCCGCTCCACGTCCACCGCGCGGGCGACGACGACCACGACGAAGCAGAACACGAGCGCCGCCGAAATGGCCCCGACGGCGGAGATGATGCCCGACCCGTCGGTGGCGACGCCGAGGAAGAACCCGTTGAGGATGCTCACCGTCGCCTCGAGGACGATCGAGACCACCAACGCGTCGGCGATTCCCATCGCACCCTGGCGATATGCCTTGAACGTCGCGGGCGCCGCGTCGTCTTCGGAGGAATCGAGCCACGCGCGGCCCCTCGCGCGCAGCAGCAACGCGACCGCGCCGACGAGCAGCACGCCCACCGCGACGACGAACGGCACGCCCATGAGGCTGCCGCACGCCAACGTGATCACGCTTTTCACCAGCATGCCCAGCGCCAGGATGCCCGCGATCCGCGCCGGCGTCTGATGGGCCACCACCTCGAGCCACGAGAGGTTCAAGCACGTCGATGCAACGCCGTACGTCAGCGCCAGGAGCACGAACACCCCCGATGAGCCGGGGGCGATCCAAGGAGCCACGGCGGGAGCGGCAACCAGGAGCAGCAGCAGCGCCGGCAGCACCACGGGCAGGCGGAAGCCGGGGATGAGGCCCTTCCACGCAAGCGCCATCACCGTGAGCGCGCACAGCAGCGACGACAGTGCGGTTGTCATGGAGAACGACATGTCGGCGATGAACAGCGTGGACGTGGGAACCGAAGCGAGCGCCGAGGAGTACAGCAGGGAATTGGCACCCCGGAACAGCCCGTATCCCAGCGCAAGCGCCAGCGTCCGACCGTTGACGAAGAACCGGCGGTAGTCTGCTGCCTGCGTTGCGTAGCGGCTGTCTTGCATGATCCCCTCTCGCGTCAAGTACCTCCGTATTCTAACCGTTGAACGGCCCCGATGCCCCGCACACCTCGCGCCTCAAACGGCCAAAACGAAAAATACCGCAAAACAGGGCAGAGGCGAAACGGGGCGAAATACCGCAAAAGGCGGCACGGTGAACCGCCGTCTTCGAGGCAGAATCCAGAAAGCAAGGGAACGGGGCGAGCGGATGCGCGCCCCTCTGTCAGAAGGGATGAACCATGGAAGAACAATCTCAGGGCAAGCAGCTCAACCGACGCTCGTTCATTCAAGGTATCGCGGCGACGGGCGCTCTCGGCATCATGGCGGGCGCGGGCCTGTCGGGATGCGCGCCGCAGCAGCAAAGCGCCGCCGCCGAAGCGCCGCAGCAAGAGGCGGGTGCGAGCGCAGGCGAAGTGCACGAGTGGGTCGACGCGGTATCCTCCGCAAGCTTGGCCACGAACAAGTACACCACCTTCACCGAAACGCAGCTGCAAGACGCCGTCATGGCGTACCAGACCGAATGCGTCGTCTCCACATCGAACGAGGACGGCACGCCGAACATCGCCATCTTCGTGCCCGCGGCCATGATCGACGGAACGTACGTCGCGTTCGCCTGGGCCGAAAACCAGACGAAGGCGAACTTCGAGCGGGCGAAGATCGGCATGATCGCCTTCGACGTGCCGAACCCGACGGCCGAGACGAAGGAGCTGCGCCACCAGGGCTCGGTGGTGAAAGCGACCCTCGTGGAAGACGAATCCGTCATCGGGAAGCTGAAGGACGCCGACGAGCAGCTTGCCGTGTGCACCTTTGTGGAGATTACCGAACTCCTGCCCGTCGGTTAACTCTTCGCGCGTTGTCCGATACAATGGGTGCCACCGAAACTAGACGATAGGAGCGGCATGGCAACCATCGACACCATCAAGACCATCCTCGAGGAGAACCTCGACATCGACCCGAGCACCGTCGAGGAGAGCTCGACGTTCGACTCGCTGGGCATCGACTCGCTCGACATGGTGGAGCTGATCTGCGACCTCGAAGAGGCCTGCGACGTGGACTTCGGCGAGCCCGAGGGCCTCGACACCGTGGGCAGCCTCGTGGAGTACATCGACTCGCTGTAAGCGCGACAGCGCACGCAGTACCATCCAGCAGCACCGCGAAGGCCCGCCGATCGGCGGGCCTTCGCTTGTCCAGGGAGAATCGGGCCAGCGGAAAACCTTACGCGAGCGCCGCCTTGGCCGCGTTGGCGCCCGAGAAGCGACCGGAGGTGTAGGACCAGTTCAGACCGCACCCGCCCGCCGGGTAGTCGTCGTAGATGAACGTGCCGCAGCACACTTCGCCGGCCGCGTACAGGTGCGGGATGGGCTGACCGTCGGTGTCGAGCACCTGGAACTCGGTGTTCACGCGATAGCCGCCGAAGCTGCCGTGCGTGCACACCCCCATCGTCAGCACGTAGAAGGGAGCCTCCGCGAGCGGGACGAGGTTCTCGGCCTTCTTCTTGAACTGGGTATCCTCGCCGGACGCGGCCAGCTCGTTGTACGCGTCGAGCGCCGTCTGCGCCGCAGCGCCGTCGATGCCGAGCGCTGCCGCCGCCTCGGCCACCGTGTCGGCCTTCGCGAACATGCCCTGCTCCAAGCCGAAGTCGAGCTTGCTGCGCAGATCCTCGTCAAGCGCGTCCACCATGGCCTGGTCGTACACCGCGAAGAACTTCTGATCGTCGAAGTGCGCCACGTCGTAGTAGATGTCGTGCGTCTGGCCGGCCTCGTTGGCGAAGCGCTCGCCCTTGGAGTTGATCCACAGCGCCTTGTTGCTGATGAGCTTCGACTGGCCCGGCTCCACGGGACAGGCGAGGATGCCGTTCGTGCCGCCGTGGCCCACGTAGTCCGCGCCGATGTCGAGGCCCATCTGCAGCCCCTCGCCCGTGCAGCCGACGCCCACCTCGGTGTACACGCCCGAGTAGTCGGGGCAGTACCCATCGATCATCTCGACGTTGCGGCAGAACCCGCCCGTGGACACGATCACGTTCTTCGCGTTGTAGAGCACCGTCGAGCCGTTCCCGCGCTTTGCGAGCACGCCGGCCGCCGCGCCGCCGTCATCGACCACGAGCGATTCCACCGTGGTGCCGAAGTGGAACTCGGCGCCGTGCTCCTGAGCGTACGCCGTGACGGCGCTCAACGCGTCCATGGCGTTGTTGACGCAGTTATGGCCGCGCGGCACCGGGTCCTTGCCCTTCTTCGACACGGTCTCCTTGAAGGGCACGCCCAGCTCGCCCGTCAGCCAGTCGATGGTTTCGCCGAAGTGCTCGGCGCAGAACTTCTGCACGTCGTAGTCCAGCTTGTCGCCGCCGCGCGACAGGAAGTAGTCGAGCAGCCCCGACGGATCGTCCTCGATGCCCGCGGCTTTCTGCAGCTGCGTGCCCGCGCCGTAGAACGTGCCGAGGGCCAGCGAGCTGGAACCGGCCAGCCACGCCATCTTCTCCAGCAGCACGGTCTTCGCGCCGGCCGCCGCAGCCTGGCCCGCCGCCGTCACGCCGGCACCGCCGCCGCCCAGAACCACCACGTCGAAGTCCACCGTCTCGTACGCCTCGGCGGCCGCGGCCTGCTGCGGCGCGCAGCCGAACAGGCTGCCCAGCGCCATGGTGGCCAAACCGCCCGTCAGCGCCTGGGCGAACTGCCGGCGCGTCAGCGGCATGGAAGCCATCGTCGTCTCGGTGGCAGCAGTGGCGGTGCGTCCCGTCTTGATTCCCGTCATGATTGATCCTTTCCTCCCTAGGGTGATGCTTCATGCCCTGCACTCTACGCACGATGCGCGCACCTCAGAAGCCACCTTCCGGGTGAAAAACACCCGATGCCGCCGGGTTTCACCCGGAAGGTGTGAGGCGTGCTCTACGCGTAGTGCACGCGCTCGGGCGTGCTCGTATATACTGGTTGCCGTACTTCGTCCCCCTGCAAGAATCGAGGATCGATGCCGCACGCGAGCGCAACCGCTCGAACGAATCAGATGCGCGCCCTCATGGGCGGCGCCTTCCTGCCGTCGTTTCTGGGGCTGGCGGCCACGCGCGTCTGGCTGCAGGTGAACCTGTTCGCGTCGTACACGCAAAGCGACGACGGGCTGTTCACGGTGGTCAACAACCTCGCGTACGGCCTGGTGATGGTCATCGGCGCGGCCATCGCGCTGCGCAAGCCGTTCTCAAAGGGCAACCGCACGGCGGTGGCGTGGCTCGGCTTCGCCGTCATGACGTTCTCCACCGTGCTCATCCTGGCGGGCAAGGAAACCGGTGCCGTCGATATCTTGGCGGTGGCCAGCGTGTGCGCCGGCATCGGCGGCGCGCTGGGCGGCGGCATGTGGACGGCGGCGTACGTGCGGCTGGGATTGCGCCAGTCGGTGCTGTACGGGTTCTTGTCGCTGGCCCTCGGATCGCTCGGCGGCCTGGCGCTCAGCTTCCTGCCCGAGGCGCTCAGCTACACGGTGAGCATGTTCATGCCGACCATCGCCCTCTTGTGCTACCAGCGCGCCATGAAGACCGACGTGGGACCGCAGCCCGCGCCCGAGCCGATCTACGACAAAGAGCCGCGCAGCACCATGCTGTTCATCTTCGGCGGCCTGGCCGTGTTCGGGCTGGCGCTGGGCATCTCGCGCGGCTTCCCCGCCGGCGAGCCCGTGCCCATGGACGCGTTGCAACGCGTCGTCCACCAGATGGGCGTCGTGGTGATCAGCCTGTTCATCATCTGGTGGTTCATCGTGAAGCGCAAGCGGCTGAGCTTCTCGTTCCTCTGGCGCATCGAGATCATGCTGGTGGCCGCGGGCATGCTGATCCTGTCGGTGTTCCCCGGGCACTTCACGGGGCTGGCCATCGCTACCGTCAACATCGCCGACACGCTCATGCTGGGCGTGCTGTGGATCACGCTGCAGGACGTGGCGCGCCACACCACCACCGACGTGTACGCCGTGTATGGGTTCGCCTGGGCGTCGCGCGTGCTGTCGCGCGACGCGGGCCGCGTGCTGATCATGGTGCTGGGCGCGATGGGGGCCTCGTCGTACGCGGTGACCGCCGTCATCGGCATCGTGGTGTTCGCGCTGGCCGCCAGCATGGCGCTGCTGCTGTCGGACGGCATCTTGAAGATGCGGCCGCTATTCGCCGAGGACGAAGCGCCCAAACCGGAACGGCGCGCGAGGGGGCCGAAGCCGTCGGCACCCGTTGCAAGCCTGGCACCTGAAGCGTCGGGCGCGTTCGCCGCGCCGCAAGCGGCCGACGGAGCGGCGCCCGGGGTGCTGGACGCCAAGAAGGCGCCGAGCGCTCAGGACTGGTTCCGCGAGGAATTCGACCTGTCGGAGCGCGAGACGGAGGTCGCGCTGCTCATCGCGCAGGGGCGCAGCAAGGCTTACATCGCCGACGCGCTGTGCCTGTCGGAGAACACGGTGCGCACGCACGCGAAGAACGTCTACGCGAAGCTGGACGTGCATTCGAAGCAGGAACTGATCGACCTGCTGCAGAACAGGGAGTGAGGTCTACCCTGCCAGCAACCCCTTCAGCGCGCCAACGGAGTACAGACTGCCGAACGAGCAGATGAGGCCGTCGGGGCCGGCCAGCTCGCGCGCATGCGCCAGCGCGTCGGCCATATCGCGCGCGACGTACGGGTTTACGCACGCCGAGCACCCCAGCAGATCCTGCCCGGTCCAACGGATGGCGCGCGCCAGCTTGCTGGCGGGCAGCGCGCGCGGATTGTCGGGTGCCACCGCGACGAACGCCGAGCCGTGCGGCAGCACCGTCTCCAGCATGACCGGATAGTCCTTGTCCTCCAGCACGCCGATAATAAACACGGGCTTGCGACCGGGAAACACGTCGACCAGCGAATCGACGAGCGCCTGAGCGCCCTGCGGGTTGTGACCGCCGTCTACGACGATGGTCGGTTCGCCCTCCCCCGCGCGCACGATCTCGAAGCGCCCAGGCCATGCGGCATCTGCGACGCCCTGGCGCACCGCTTCGTCGGATATGCGCCATCCGCGCTCGCGCAGCGCGACGGCCGTCTCGATAGCCAGCGCCGCGTTCGACGGCTGATACGAACCCAATAGCTTTGTGCGCAGGTTCGCAAAGCGCCCGTACGAGAACGAGCGCACGGGAGCCCCGGGGGCGTTCCAGTCGACGGCTCCCACGGCAAGCCGTGAGAAGTCGGGCACCGTCAGCGTGTCATCGGCCGCGGCTGCAGCCGCTTCGACCACGGCCATGGCCTCGGCGTCCTGCGGCCACGACACCACAGCCGACCCCGGCTTGACGATGCCGGCCTTCTCGCCCGCGATGGCGGCCAGCGTGGTGCCGAGCAGCTTCGTGTGGTCGAGGCCGATGCGCGCGATGACGGCCGCTTCGGGCGCGTCGATGACGTTCGTGGAGTCCAGGCGCCCGCCGAGGCCCACTTCCAGCACCACGATGTCGCAGCCCTGGCGCGCGAAGTGCACGAGCGCCACCGCCGTCATCAGCTCGAATTCGGTGGGGTGGTCGGTCATGGCCTCGGCCTGCTCCTTCACGAGCAACGCGACCTCGGCCAGTTGGTCCAGCGCGATGTTAACGCCGTCCACGCGGATGCGCTCTTCGAACGTGATCAGGTAGGGGCTGGTGAACAGCCCCGTGCGCAAGCCGGCCGCTTGCAAGATGGAAGCCAGGTACGCGCAGGTCGAACCCTTGCCGTTCGTGCCGGCCACGTGCACGAACTTGAGGCGGTCCTGCGGACGGCCCAGCCGGTCGAGCAGCTCGCGAATGCGATCGAGCCCCAAGCGCGATTCCATCCAGCGGGGCTCGTTGATGTAGGCGATAGGATCGAACGGCATATCCAGCCTCCCAAAAAAACACGAACGAGTGTTTCAAATGAAACACTCGTTCCCTTGTACAACGGTATTCAGTCTAGTCCTGCGTCAAATACTCCGCGATGCCCGCGGCGGCGCGCTTGCCGGCACCCATGGCCAGGATCACGGTGGCCGCGCCGATGACCGCGTCACCGCCGGCGAACACGCCCGGCTTCGACGTGGCGCCCGTGCGCTCGTCGGCCACGATCAGGCTGCGCGGCGTCACTTCCAGCCCCGGCGTGGTTTTCGCGATCAGCGGGTTGGTCTTCGAGCCCGCCGCAACCACCAGCATGTCGATGTCGATGACGAACTCGCTGCCCTCGACCGCCGTCGGGCGGCGACGGCCGCTCGCGTCAGGCTCGCCCAGCTCCATGCGCACGCATTCGACGCCGGACACCCAGCCCTTCTCGTCGCCCAGGATGCGCGTCGGGTTCGTCAGCAGCTGGAAACGGATGCCCTCCTGCTCGGCATGGTGCACTTCCTCGGCGCGCGCCGGCATCTCCTCGCGGCCGCGGCGGTACACCACGGTCACCTCGGCGCCCAGGCGCCTCGCCGTGCGCGCGGCGTCCATGGCCACGTTGCCGCCGCCCACCACCACGCACTTCTTGCCAGCGTACACCGGCGTCTCGTACTCGGGGAACAGGTACGCCTTCATAAGGTTCACGCGGGTCAGCAGCTCGCTTGCCACCGACACGCCGTTGAGGCCCTCGCCCTCGATGCCCAGGTAGCTGGGAAGCCCCGCGCCCGTGCCCACGAACACCGCGTCGAAGCCGCGATCCTCCATGAGCTCGTCGATGTCGTAGAGCTTGCCCACCAGCGCGTTCACCTCGAACGACACGCCCTTGTCGCCCAGCTTCGACACCTCGCGCTGCACGAGGTCCTTCGGAAGACGGAACTCGGGGATGCCGTAGGTCAGCACGCCGCCCACCTTGTGCAGCGCCTCGAACACGGTCACGTCGCAGCCCAGCTTCGCCAGCTCGCCCGCGCACGTCAGCGACGCCGGGCCCGAGCCCACAACGGCCACGCGCTTGCCGGAAAGGTCGATCGATGCCGCCGCGTCATCGCCGGCCGTCTGCTCGACGAGCCCTTCGCCTTCGCACGCGAACTCCTCCATAGCCGCAGCCGCTTCCTCAGGGTGCTCGAACGCCCAGTCAGACGTGAAGCGTTCCAGACGACCGATAGAAACGGGCTCGCCGTTCTTTCCGCGCGTGCACACGCCCTCGCACTGCGTCTCCTGCGGGCACACGCGTCCGCAGATGGCAGGCAGCGAGTTCGCGCTCTTCACTATGGCGTACGCACGGGCGAAATTGCCCTCGGCCACCTGTGCGATAAACTGCGGGATGGGAACGCCCACGGGGCAGCCGCCCACGCACGGAGCGTTCGGGCACTGGATGCAGCGGCGCGCCTCAGCTACCGCCTCTTCTTCGGAGTAGCCCAGAGCCACCTCGTCGAACGTCTGCGCACGCTCGACCGGATCGAGCTCCGGCATGGGAACGCGCGTCTTCTGCCTGTTCACCTCGTAGTTCGTCCGCGCCATGCTAGGCCCCCTTCCGCTCGTCGCCCGCATGCGCGCCGCACGAGCGTCCTTCGCGCGCCTCGGCCTCGAAGCTCCGGTACATCACGCCGCGACGCATGGCGTCGTCGAAGTCCACCAGATGGCCGTCGAAGTCTGGGCCGTCCACGCACGCGTGCAGGTACTCGTCGCCCACCTTCACGCGGCAACCGCCGCACATGCCGGTGCCGTCGATCATGAGAGGGTTCATGCTCACGTACGTTTTGATGCCGTAGGGCTTCGTCGTGGCGGCCACGAACTTCATCATGATGACGGGGCCCACGGCCAGCACGAGGTCGTAGTCCGCTCCCTCGTCGATGCGCTGCTGCAGCGCCTGTGTCACCAGGCCCTTGTTGCCGTTCGAGCCGTCGTCGGTCATGATGATCTGGCGCGTAGAATGCTGGTTGATCTCGTCTTCCAGCAGCACGAGGTCCTTGTTGCGGAAGCCGGTGATAACATCCACCTCGCAGCCATGGTCGTACAGCCACTTGGCCTGAGGAAACGCGATGGCTGTTCCCAAACCGCCGCCGATGACGCACGCGCGCTTCGCGCCTTCCAGCTCGGTGGGGTTGCCCAACGGCCCGGCGAAGTCCTGCAGCGCGTCGCCCGCTTTCATCTGGGCGAGGCGCATCGTGGTGGCGCCAACCGCCTGGAAGATGATCGTAATCGTGCCCGCCTCCGGGTCGCAGTCGTTCATGGTCAACGGGATGCGCTCGCCCTGCTCGTCGATGCGCAGCATGATGAACTGACCCGGCTTGATCTTCTTCGCGATCTCGGGCGCGCGCACCACCATGCGCGTCACCTCGGGATTGAGCGCCTCTACCTGTTCGATGGGATACACGTCACTGCCCTTCTCGTCTCAGATACAAAAGCAGCACCGAAAGCGGTGCCGTCTCGTAGATGTGGCCGTCAGTATAGCAAAGGCGCTGCCGAACCTATGTTACGAGCATGTTTCCACCCGGCCAGTGGAGGAAATCGCGCCGGAAGGGTTTCTCAATGTTCTGGCGTGCGTCAACAATCCCCCAACGGAGCAACCGGAGAGCATGCAGGGAGGCTCCTGCATGGTAAGCTGGGGAATCGTCCGGTCCGCGGGCAAGACGCCCGGGGTTTCGTTTGGGAGAACGCGATGGCTCACCTCTACTTTCTGCACAACCGCCTGCAAGCCGCCCCGGCAGGCACGCCCATCGACGCCGATCAGCCGGTGGTCGAAGTGCTCAACTCGCTGGAAATTGGCGAGGCCTGCTTCCTCAGCTCCGAGACGCGGGAGTCGCTGCGCTCCATATACACGGTCGAGAACACCTACCTCGATGTGTTCCCCCACTGCCTCATCGGATCGTTCGCCGTGCCCAACAAGAACCACATCCTGTTCGACCCGCTCTGCTTCGCGTTCTACTTCGACGCCACGCATCTGGTGTTCCTCGACGACGGCACCACCTGCGCGCGCGTTCTCGAGGAAATCGCCTCGCAAGGCGTTTTGAAGCAGCCCACCGTCGGTCACTGCCTGTTCGAGTTCATGAAGATGCTCATGAAGAACGACCTCTCCTTCCTGGCCGATCTGGAGGATCGCATGGAGGACGTGGAGGAGTCCATCATCGATCGCGGCAAGAACGCCAACAGCCGCACCATGCTGACGTTCCGGCGCAAGCTGCTGCGCATCGACACGTACTACCAGCAGCTGGTGGACATGGCCAGCGGCATAGCCGAAAACGAGAACGGGCTGCTCAGCAAGGAGGAAAGCCGCCTATTCCTGGTAGCGGAACGTCAGGCCGAACGCCTGTTGAAGCGCTCGCTCACCCTCAAGGAGTACAGCTTGCAGTTGCGCGAACTGTACCAGACGCAAATCGACCTGCAGCAGAACAACACGATGCAGTTCTTCACGGTTATCACCACGTTGTTCGCGCCGCTGACGCTGCTGACCAGCTGGTTCGGCATGAATTTCACGAACATGCCCGGCCTTGACTGGCGCTGGGGCTACGAAGCCATCATCGCCGTATCGGTAATCATCGTCGTGATCGAAATCATCATCTTCAAGCGCAAGAAGTGGCTGTAGTGCCTCACCCCCTCCCGCGCATCCAACGAAGGCCCAGATGGCAAAAAAGCATCGAATTCGGAAGTTGCCGCCTGGGATCGACTGCGAGCCGACCGTGCTCCGGATAACCACCCCGCATAATGCCTGATTGCGAAGAGCACTTCTTCTGGTGCCGCGCACGGCGCTTGCTCAAGGCTTGCGATGCATTCCGAATTCGATGCTTTTTTGCCATTTCGGCCTCGATCCGCTGCACGAGCGCCAAAGGGGCAATCTCGAACCGAAGGGGGCTGCGCACTAAGCCAGCCGCTAACGAAAGAAATCAGCTGTTTTTTCGTTACGCTGCGAAAAGGCCCCGCTATCGAAAGAAACCTTTCGTTAACGGGGCTGTATGAGGCAAGGGGACGGACGGCGCTTGCGTCGAGCCGTTACAGCAGCGGCGGTTGCTCGACGTGCGGGGGTTCGGCGGCTTTGGCGGCGGCCTCCGCGGCCCGTTCGGCTTCGCTTGCGCGCAACAGCTCGCCCAGCGTGGCGAAGTCGTTCTCCAGCGCCTCGCGCTTGGAACCGTCGTACAGCGCGGCCGCCGGGTGGAAGATGGGGAACACCTTGAACTTGCCGGCGCGCTGCACGGTGCCGTGCAGGCGCGTGATGCCGATATCCGTCTTCAGGATGAACTTCGTGGAGAAGTTCCCCAGCGTCACCAGGAACTCGGGATCGATGGTGCGCGTCTGCTCGCGCAGGTACGGCGTGCACAGCTCGATCTCCTCGGGACGCGGGTCGCGGTTTCCGGGCGGGCGGCACTTCAGCACGTTCGCGATGAACACGTCCTCGCGGACGAGCCCGGCGACGGCCAGCAGCTCGTTGAGGTACTTGCCCGCCGCGCCCACGAAGGGCTCGCCTTGCAGGTCTTCGTTCTTGCCCGGCGCCTCGCCGATGATCATGACGCGTGCTTCGGGATTGCCCACGCCGAACACCGTCTGCGTGCGGCCGTCGGCCAAGGGGCACTTGCGGCACCCTTCCACCTGCGCGCGTATCTCGTCGAGCGGAATATGCGGCTTGGTCATGCGAATCCCCTTTCCTACACGTACACGCGCGGCATGCGCAAGCTGAACCCGCAGGCCAGCTCGTAGTTGATGGTGCCCAGCGTGTTCGCCATGTCGTCGAGGGTGATCACGGAATCGCCCTCGCGTCCCACCAGCAGCACCTCGTCGCCAATCATCGGATCGAGCCGGCGCCGGCTGCCGTACACCCGCAGATCCACCTCGAACATGCACTGGTCCATGCAGATGTTGCCCACCTGATGGCAGCGCTGCCCCTTGAGGATCACGTCGGTGCGCCCCGACAGGCCGCGACGCAGGCCGTCGGCGTACCCCACGGGCACGGTGCATATCTTCACGCTGCCGGGACTGCGGTAGTTCATGCCGTAGCTCACGCCCTCGCTCATGGGCACGGTGCGCACGTCGGTGATGCGCGCGTGCACGCTCATGGCGGGGTGCAGGTCGATCATCGGGCGCGTGACGCCCGACGGATGCAGGCCGTACATGGCTATGCCCAGGCGCACCATGTCGAACTGCACGTCAGGATAGCGGATGGCCGCGGCCGAGTTCGCCGCATGCACGATGCCGGGGTTGACGCCTGCCGTGCGCAGCGCCGTGACGGCCTCGATGAACCGCTTCACCTGGATCTGGAAGTCCAACGTCTCCGCGGAGTCGGCCGTGGCGAAGTGCGTGAACGTGCCCACGAGGTCGAGCGCGCGATGGAAGCTCACCTGCCCCATGAACTCGACCACTTCGTCGTGGCGCACGCCGATGCGGTTCATACCCGTGTTCACCGCCAGGTGGTACGGAGCGCGCACGCCGTACGCGTCGGCGGCCTCGGCGTACTGGATGGCGAACTCGGAGGTATAGACGCTCGGCATGACCTTGTAAGCCAGAAGCAGCGGGATGGCCGTCTCGGGCGGCTGCGAAAGAACGAGGATGGGCGCGTTTACCAGCGCCTCGCGCAGCTCGATGGCTTCGTTCACCGTGGCCACGCCCAGGTAGTCGGCGCCGGAGTTGAGCGCGGTCTTGGCACAGCGCACCGCGCCGTGACCGTATCCGTCGGCCTTCACCACGGCCATGAGGCGCACGCCGTTGTCGATGCGCTGCTTGACGGCGCTCGTGTTATGACGGATGGCGTTGAGGTCGATCTCGGTCCACGACCAGCGGCGGTCGACGTCGGGAATGAGGCGCAGCTTGTCGGGGTCGAATTGGGCCGGCTCGCCGTCGGGCCGCGCGTGGTCGCGCGCGTACTGGAACGCGCCCTCCGCTCCGCTGCTGAACGCCGCCGTGGCCGCCTCGTACGCGCCCTTGTTGGCCGCGTTGCCCGCCGGAGGCTGCTCGCCTACGTATCGCGGCGTACCCATCGCCGCGCTCGCCGACACGAAGCCGTTGGGCCTGCGTTGCGAGAAACCGGTGAACCCGTTGGGAAGATCCTGTGCCATGCTCTACGCCTTTCAGTCGATCGGGCATCAGTATAGCACTTGGGATCGTGGCGAAGCCCGCCCTCATTCATGCAGCATGTCCAACAGCTCTTGACGACGGTGGATGTCGAGCTTCGTGTAAATGTGCTTCGCGTGCGTGCGCACGGTGTTCTCGCTGATGACCAGGCGCTCGGCGATGGCGGCCATGCTGTTCCCGCGCGCGATAAGCTCCATGACCTCCGTTTCGCGCGTCGACAACCCGTGCGCCTCCTGCAGCATGAGACATTGCTTCGACGTGCGATCGCGGATGACGCCCGCGTCTTCGGATGCCGAAGGGCGATTCCGTCGGCGCTTTGCCGCAGGTTTCGCCGCCTTCTGCTGCCGCGGCTCCTCCGGCGCGCCGACCGCCAGGAACTCGATGGGATCGGCCGTCACCGTGCCCTTCGCCGCCAGCGATTTGAACAGCGTGCCCGTGGCCGCCAGCAGCGTGAGGCCCAGCACGTAGCTCGATACCATGGCCACGATGAACAACCACTCGCGACCGCCGATCCACATGAAGTCGCTCACCCAGCCCAGCAAGAAGCCGGCGCTCTGCATGATGTAGGCCACGCCGCCGAAGAACCCGTAGATGAACACCGGGTTGATGCCGCGGTCGCGCGAGATCTGCGCGCACTGCATCATCATGAGCATCTGCACTAGCGAGAACACCATGTACGTAAGCGCCGCGAACAGGTTGAGATAGGTCGCACCCAAAAACGGCAGCAGCAAGAACCCCGTGATGATGAGCGGATACACCACACGGAACACCGAGGTCAGCCCGAACCGGAAGCTCATGCGGTACCACAGCACCAACAGCACCACCGCCGACACCAACGAGCCCAGCATCGACGCGCTGTTCACCACTGCGCCGATATCCTCGTGCAGAAGCGCGATGCCGCGGATGACGCCGCTGGCGAACGCGAGCGACCCCACGCACAGCGCACTGCGCCAATAGTCGGCCACCACCTGCCGATACACGCGCGGATGCTGCTGCGGCACGTCCTCGAACATAGGCTGGTCCACGTGCATCTCGCGCACCGAAAGCGCGATGCAAAGGCCGCACAAGGGCACGAACACGAGCGGTATGAGGAAAGCCGTCAGCGCGATGGGCACGAGGTACAGCGCAAAGTAGATGAGCGGCGCGATGGCCGTGCCCACGATGAGCCGCAAGTTGCCCTCGGCCGACGGCAGCGACGCGAAGTAGCGCTGCCATAGCATGAACATGCCCGCGCACCCGATGCCCAGCAACACGCCACCGGCGAACACCAGCGGGAGCGTGGCCGCCTGCACGTACATGGCCGCGATAAGGCAGGCCGACCCGGCGAACACCAACAGCGCGCTCAGCGACACCAGCATCACACGCGCGCCGCGCGGAAAGTAGTACGATCCGAGCATGCTGGCTACGAACGCGCCGCCGAACGCGAGCGCCTGGGCTAGGAAGAACGTGAGGGTGATCTCCGCCGTCTGGAATTCGAGCGGCAGAAACGGGAAGACACCGCCCCAAATGGACGTGGCGTTCACCGTGAGAAAACATGCGTAGCCCCAACTGGACACATGCATGCGCGATGAGCTTTGCTCCACGACCCCTCCTATCCCAGCTTGCACGACGCTTCGCATGGTAGCATAGCCGTCGGCTCCGAAACGGGGGATTCAGAGAATAGTGATGACTCCTACCTGGGGTTTTGTTCTTAAATCACATGACGAGTGTGATTCCCCCGCCAGCTGTTTCCGGTACTTTGGAACAGGCGAGAGGAACAATCGAAGCAAGAGGAGGGAACCATGACCATGAACGAATCGAGCGTATCGCGCCGCACGTTCGTCAAGGGATCGCTGGCCGGCCTGGCGCTTGCCGGCGCTGCCGGATCGACCGCGCTGTACGGCTGCGCGCCGAAGGACGAGAAGGGCGCCGCAAGCGAGGGCGCTGGCGCATCGACCGACCAGATCTCGTGGAGCCAGTGCAACGTCAACTGCGGCGGCAACTGCGTCTTCCAGTGGCACTCCCAGGACGGCAAGATCGTCTACATGGAGTCCGACAACACCGGCGACGTCGATCTGCAGGCGCGCGCCTGCCTGCGCGGCCGCTCCATGCGCCGTTGGATCAACAGCCCCGATCGTCTGACGAAGCCCATGAAGCGCGTCGGCAAGCGCGGCGAAGGCAAGTTCGAGGAGATCAGCTGGGACGAGGCCATCGACACCATCGCCAGCGAGCTGAAGCGCGTCATCGACACGTACGGCAACGAGGCCATCTACGTGAACTACGCCACCGGCATGTACTCCACCACCGGCAAGCAGCCGGGCCTGCGTCTGTTGGGCCTGCTGGGCGGCTACATCAACCAGGCGTACGACTACTCCACCCACATGCTGCAGGTCGCCCTGCCCTTCATGTACGGCAGCAAGTGCAGCCCGTACGACAACGTGCACGCCTCCTCGTTCTCCGAGGCCGAGCGCGCCTCCGACCTCGTGGTGATGTTCGGCAACAGCCCGGCGGAAACCCGCATGGGCGGCGCGAACGCCGTGTGGGACTTCGCGAAGGTGCGCGAGTCCGTCACCGGCCGCGGCGGCAAGATCGTGAACATCGACTACCGCATGAACGAGTCGTGCTCGGGGCATCCGGACGAGTGGCTGCCCATCCGTCCCGGCACCGACGCCGCGCTGGCGTCCGCCATCGCGCACGAGTGGATCGCGAACGACCAGGTGGACAAGGGCTTCCTGGACGAGTACTGCGTCGGCTACGACGAGGACACCATGCCCGAGAGCGCCAAGGGCCAGAACAAGTCCTACAAGGACTACATCATGGGCACCGGCTACGACATGGTAGAGAAGACCGCCGAGTGGGCCGCCCCCATCACCGGCATCCCGGCCGAGCGCATCAAGCAGCTGGCAGCCGACATCGCCGCCGCCGAGGCGCCGTTCATCTGCCAAGGCTGGGGCCCGCAGCGCCACACGAACGGCGAGGACACGTCGCGCGCCATCTGCATGCTGCCCGTGCTCATCGGCAAGATCGGCCTGCCCGGCACGAACACCGGCCAGCGCGAGGCCGAACCGCCCACCTATCTCGTGGGAAGCCTGCCGTTCGAGAATCCCATCAAGACGGCCATCCCGGTGTACCAGTGGATCAACGCCGTGGACCACGGCAAGGAGATGACGGCCACCAACGCCGGCATCGTGGGCGCCGACAAGCTGAACAACGACATCAAGTTCCTGTGGAACTACGCGGGCAACTGCATCACGAACCAGCACGGCGACATCAACTACACGCACGACGTTTTGGCAGACGAGAGCAAGCTGGAGTTCATCCTGGTGTGGGACACCGTGATGACCGACTCCGCCAAGTACGCCGACATTCTGCTGCCCGACGCCATGCGCTCCGAGCAGCTGAACATGCAGACGCAGGGCTACTCCGAATACTACACCGCCGTCGTCGTGGGCGGGCCCGCGCAGGAAGCGCCGGGCGAGTGCCGCTCCAGCTACGACGTGTGCGCCGACATCGCCGACAAGTTCGGCAAGAAGGACGCGTTCACCGAGGGCAAGACGCAGGAAGACTGGATCAAGGAGCTCTACGAGGCCGGCGCGAAAGCCGACGGCAACATGCCCACCTGGGACGAGATCAAGGAGCAGGGCGTGTACAAGCGTCCGCTGGAGCCGGCCATCGGCCTGGTGGACTTCCGCACCGACCCGGTGAAGAACCCGCTGTCCACGCCGTCGGGCAAGATCGAGATCTACTCCGAGCAGCTGGCCGAGATCGCCGCCACGTGGGAGCTCGAAGAGGGCGACGTCATCAACCCCATCCCCGTGTTCACGCCCGGCTTCCAGGGCTACGGCTCGGTGACCGACGAGTACCCGCTGTACTGCACGGGCTTCCATCACAAGAGCCGCACCCACTCCTCCTTCGGCTTCATCCCCGAGCTGGAGCAGGTGGCGCGCCAACAGCTGTGGATCAACCCCGCCGACGCCGAGTCGCGCGGCATCGCCAGCGGCGACACGGTGGCCGTGAAGAGCCCCGCCGGCGAGATCCGCATCGAGGCTTTGGTCACGCCGCGCATCATCCCGGGCACCATCGGCATCCCGCAGGGCGCGTGGCACAAGGCCGACATGAACGGCGACCGCGTGGACGAGGGCGCGTGCGTCAACACGCTGACCACGTACCGCCCGACGCCGCTTGCCAAGGGCAACGGCCCGGCGCACTCCATCATCGCCCAGATCACGAAAGCCTAACGGGGGGAGGACCACATGACTCAGTACGGATTTTTCTTCGACAGCACGCGCTGCACGGGTTGCCGCACCTGCGAGATGGCGTGCAAGGACTACAAGGACCTGTCCGCCACCATCGCATTCCGCAAGGTGTACGACTACGAGGGCGGCGCCTGGAGCGACGTGGGCGACGGCACCTTCACGTCCGACGCGTTCGCCTACCACGTGTCGCTGGGCTGCCAGCACTGCGCGATGCCGGCCTGCATGGCCAAGTGCCCGCAGGGTGCCATCGAGAAGGATACCAAGACGGGCCTGGTGCACATCAACCAGGAAAAATGCACGGGCGTGGGCGCCTGCGTGGAGACGTGCCCCTACAACGTGCCCATCGTGGACAAGGCCCTGGGCAAGGGCGTGAAATGCGACGGCTGCGCCGACCGCGTGGCCGAGGGCAAGAGCCCCATCTGCGTGGAGGCCTGCCCGTTGCGCGCGCTGGAGTTCGGCGACATCGAGGAGCTGAGGGCGAAGCACGAAGGAACGGTGGCAGGCATTGCGCCGATGCCGTCGCCCGACGAGACGACGCCCTCCATCGCAATCCTGCCGTGCCCGGCGGCGAAGGAGCCCGGCGACACCACTGGCGCCATCGCCAATGAGAAGGAAGTGACGGGCGTGGCCTAACCGGCATCCGCCACTCGAAGGGGCGCCGCAGGGGCGCCCCTTCGCATCTTCGAACGAAGGCCCCCTTCCCCAGGACGGGGCTTCCCCGCGCACGGCGCCGCCCGAACGGGCTCCGGGGAATCGACGGGCCTTCGTGGTAGAATCGTCTTCGTCTTCCATCGTTTCCGACCGAAAGCGGCATTATGCCACGGGGCTTCTTTTACGACAATACGCGCTGCACCGGGTGCAGAACCTGCGTCATAGCGTGCAAGGACTACCATGACCACGGACCGGACATGGCCTTCCGCATGGTCATCGACTACGAAGGCGGCTCCTGGCAACCCGATGTCGACGGGACGTTCTCGCAGGACGCGTTCGCCTACCACGTGTCCATCTCGTGCAACCACTGCAACAACCCCGTGTGCACCCGCGTATGCCCCACCGGCGCCATGCATAAAGACGAGCTCGGGCTGGTCTGGCCCGATGCCACCAAGTGCATCGGCTGCGGCTACTGCACCATGGCCTGCCCCTACCACGCACCGCATATCGACGCGCGCCTGAAACGCAGCAGCAAGTGCGACGGCTGCCGCGACCGCCTCGTCGACGGCGAGCAGCCTGTCTGCGTGGAAGCCTGCCCGCTGCGCGCGCTGGAGTTCGGGCTGACGTCCGAGCTGACCGACCGCCACCCCGACGCAGTGCGCTCCATCCTGCCGCTGCCGGACGAATCGGCCACGCGCCCCAACCTCCTCATCCTGCCGTCGCCTGCGGCCGAACGAGCCGAAAAGCAGGGAGGCAGCATCGTGAACCGAACGGAGCTTCATCTATGACCAGCGGATTCGACGCCTTCTCGCTGGGCCTGTTCACCTCGCTCGCACCGGCGGGCGTCGTTGCGTTCCTGGCACTCGCGCTCGTGCGGCTCTGGTCGCGCGACCGCACGGCCTCAGTGCGCATCGACCGTATGATCGCGCTGCCGTTCAGCGTGGTTCTGATCGGGTTCATCGCCTCGGCCACGCACCTCGGAACGCCCGCGAACGCGCTGCACGTGTTCTCGGGCGTCGGCCGCTCGCCGCTGTCCAACGAGGTTCTGAGCGCTGTCGCGTTCCTGTTCCTGGTAGGTTCGTACTGGATGATGGCGTTCAAGGAGCGCTTTCCCGATGCCGTGGCGAAGCCATGGCTGGCGTTGGCCTGTCTGGCAGGAATCGCGCTTATCGCGTGCACGTCCATGGCGTACAACGTGGACACGGTTCCTACCTGGGATACCGCATTCACGCCGGCGAACCTCGTGTTGGCAGCGTTGCTGGCAGGCCCTGTGTTGGGGCTCCTGTTCCTGGAGCTGGCGCAGGTGCGGCCGCGCGCGCTCGAGCGCGCGCTCGTCGTACTGGCGGCGCCCGCGCTCGTGGCGGGGACCGTCGTGCTCGCACTGCACCAGGAGAGCCTTTCCGCCATCGCGAACAACGAGTTCGCAGCCAGCACGCTCGCGCCTTCCTATCCTGCTGTCATCGGCGCGCATCTCATCGTAGGCGCGATCGCACTCGCAATAGCCGGCCTGTCGATGAAGCGCGTCCAATCCCGCCGCACGACACTCGCACTGAGAGCCACCGCCAGCCTGCTCGCGCTCGCAGCCGTCTTCGTCACCCGCATCGTGTTCTACCACCTGCACATGACCGTGGGATTCTGATCGAACAGTTCTCCCGTGTGGCAACACAGCGGTCGTTCGCCGACTTCCCTGATTTTGGCAAAAATTTCGAGGTAAGAAGATGTTAGCCAAGGAATACTTGCACTATAGGATGCCTTGCCCAGCTCGTTTCGACAATAATCCCAGGTCATGTTTTTCCATACAGCCTGAACCGTAGAGTTAGATGCAGATGACATCTTCCTACCTCGAAATTTTTGCCAAAATCCGACTCGCTACCGATACTATCGCTGCCCGCGCAAACAAAAACCGACTCCCCTGCGTACGAAGAAACCCTTACGATAGGAAAGTTCAGTCGCATACGTCAAACACCGCGGGGAAGCGGTTCCTAATGCCCGCCGCCGGCCATCATCTTCACGGCGTGCGGCAGGGCTTTCACCACGCCGTCCCAGTTCTCGCGGGCAGCCTTCTCGCTGCCGGGCAGGTTGATCACCAGGTGACGGCCGCGCTGCATGCACAGCGCGCGGGACAGCATGGCGTACGGCGTGATGGCCAGCGAATGCGCGCGCATGGCTTCGGCTATGCCGGGCACGTTGCGATCGCACGCGTCCATCGTGGCCTCGGGCGTCACGTCGCGCAGCGAGAGCCCGCTGCCTCCGCAGGTCAGCACCACGTCCACGTCCTGCTCGTCGCAGGCGCGCACAATGGCCGACGCGATGAACGGTCGCTCGTCGGGCACCACCACGTGGCTCTTGCACTCCCAACCGTTTTCGGCGATCAGCGTCTCCAGCGCTGCGCCGGCCGTATCCTCCTTCATGCCGCGCGTATCCGAGCACGTGATAATGGCGAAGGTGATGTTCTGTTCCATCTTACAAACTCACTTCCTCGGAAACGTCGAGCAGGACGCACTGCACAAGCGAGCCGGCAGTGCGAGAGTCGAGGCCTTCCGGCAGGATGGCCATGCAGTTGCTGCGCTGGATGACTCCGAACAGGCCCGAGCTCTGGTTCTTGGCGGGCGCCACCACGTATTCGCCCTCATCGTTCTTGTACAGCGTGCCGCGCAGGAAGATGCGGCGCGGGTCCTTCTTCTTCACGTCGCGCGATAGCTTCGCCATCACCGACGGGCGCTCGAAATGCGCATACCCTTGCATCTTGCGCAGCGCGGGGCGGATGATCATCTCGAAGCCCACGTACGCCGCCGCCGGGTTGCCGGGCAGGCCGAACACGGGCGTACCGCGCACGATGCCGAACGTCTGGGCCTTGCCGGGACGAATGTTCACCGTGGTCATCAGCAGCTCGCCCAACTCGGACACCACGGGCTTGATGAAGTCGAAGTCGCCGTTCGACGCCCCGCCGCTGGTCACGACGAAGTCGTACGCGTCCGCCGCCGCGGACACCGCCGCCGCAAGCGCCTCCTTCGTATCCTCCACGATGGGCAGGATGACGGGTACCGCACCCGCTGCTTGCGCGCAGGCGGCAAGCGCGTAGCTGTTCGAGTTGCGGATCTTGCCGGGCGTGGGCACGACTGTGGGATCCACCAGCTCGGAGCCGATGGAGATGACGGCCACGCGCGGACGCCGATGCGTCGGCACCTCCACGATGCCGCATCCCGCGAGGAACCCGACGCCGGCCGAGCCGATGACCTCGCCCTTCGACACCACCGTCTCGCCCGCCTTCGCCTCTTCCCCGGCCTCGCGCACGTTGGAGCGCACGGCGGTGGGGGCGGAGAACGCCACGCGGCTGCCGGGCTTGCCGTCGCCGGTCACCACGTCGACGATCTCGTATTTCACCACGGAGTCTGCGTCGTCGGGCATGGGCGCGCCGGTCATGATGCGCACGCACTGCCCGGCCTCGATAGAGCCTTCAAACACGTCGCCCGCCGCGATCTCGGCCACGACGTCCAGTTCGACCGGCGCTTCCTGCGACGCCTCGGCAAGCTCGGCGGCCCGAACCGCGAACCCGTCCATCGCCGAATGGGCGAACGGCGAGATGTCGATATCGCTCTTCAAATCGGCGGCGGCCACGCGGCCGACCGCTTCCAACACGGGCACGGTTTCCACCGGCAGGGGCGCCGCATGGGACAACACGAGCGCACGGGCCTCTTCAAGTGAGATCATTTCTGGCATGGTTGCACATCCTTTTCCTTCGTGCGGCTCATTATAGCGCTTGCAGTATAGTGTTGCGCAGGAAGTTTGGCAGCATCGGCAGTCGTACGCGGGCTTCAAGGGGGGGGCGCTCCACCCAATCGCCATGATCTGACGATAGCCCCTCGCCCCCAGGTTCGCGATAATGGAAGGACACCGAACCCTCGCACACAAGGAGACGCCCATGACCTCAGAAGAAACGCCCCTGTACCACCGCGTGAAAGCCCATCCCACCGCCCGCATCGCGCCGTCGGCTGGCATCGTGGGCGACGTGACCATCGGCCGCGACGCCAGCGTGTTCGCCGGCGTGCAGATCCGCGGCGACGACGCGCCCGTCGTCATCGGCGACGAGTCCAACTTGCAGGAGAACACGGTCGTCCACGTGGATTTCGACGTGCCCTGCATCGTGGGGCCGCATTGCACCGTAGGCCACGGCACCATCCTGCACGGGTGCGAGCTGGGCGAAAACGTGCTGGTGGGCATGGGCTCCATCGTGATGAACCGCGCGAAGATCGGCGCGAACAGCCTGATCGGGGCAGGATCGCTGGTGACAGAGGGCAAGGAGTTCCCGCCGGGCAGCCTCATCATGGGCACGCCGGCGCGCGTGAAGCGCGCGCTGACCGACGAGGAGATTGCGTCCATGTGCACCTTCCCCGCCGACGACTACGTGCGCCAAAGCGGCGAAATGCTGGAGCAGGGAGTGCTGGAGCACCCCGCCCCCGACATGGACATGCACCGGGGAGCGTAGGGCAAAGCCTTTTCCCGCTCATGAAGAAGGGCTGCCCAAAGGCAGCCCTTCTCGTTTCGCGAAGCTAAAGAGCCGTCAAGCTCTCGCAACCGTTAGCGGTTGATATTGTAAAAGGCGTTCATGCCGGCGTACTGGGCGGCGGTGTCCAACTCTTCCTCGATGCGGAGCAGCTGGTTGTACTTCGCCACGCGGTCGCTGCGGCAGGGCGCGCCCGTCTTGATCTGGCCGGTGTTGCAAGCGACGGCCAGATCGGCGATGGTGGTGTCCTCGGTCTCGCCGGAGCGGTGGCTCATGACGCATGCATAGCCGGCCTGCTTCGCCATCTCAATGGCCTCCAGCGTCTCGGTCAGGCTGCCGATCTGGTTCACCTTGATGAGGATGGCGTTCGCGCAGCCCAGCTCGATACCCTTGGCCAGGCGCTTGGAGTTGGTGACGAACAGGTCGTCGCCCACCAGCTGCACGCGGTCGCCGATGCGGTCGGTCAGCTCTTTCCAGCCGTCCCAATCCTCTTCGGCCATACCGTCCTCGATGGAGACGATGGGGTACTTGTTCACGAGCGCTTCCCAATAGTCCACCATCTCGGCGCTGGTCAGCTCGCGGCCCTCGCCCGCCAGCACGTACTTCTTCTTATCGGCGTCGTAGAACTCGGTGGATGCCGGGTCCATGGCGAACATGATGTCCACGCCGGGCTTGTAACCGGCAGCTTCGCACGCCTTCGTCACGTACTCGAGCGGCTCTTCGTTCGTCTTGAAGTTGGGGGCGAAGCCACCCTCGTCACCCACGCCGCCGCCGAGGCCCGCGTCATGCAGCACCTTCTTCAGCGTGTGGTAGATCTCGGCGCACCAGCGCAGCGCCTCGGCAAACGTGCTCGCGCCCACCGGCATGATCATGAACTCCTGGAAGTCCACGTTGTTGTCAGCATGCACGCCGCCGTTGAGGATGTTCATCATGGGCGTGGGCAGCAGGTGCGCGTTCGCGCCGCCGACGTACTTGTACAGCGGCAGCTCAGCCGACTCAGCAGCAGCCTTGGCGCAGGCCAGCGACGCGCCGAGGATGGCGTTCGCGCCCAAGGCACCCTTGTTGTCGGTGCCGTCCACCTGCAGCATGATGTCGTCGATGAAGCGCTGATCGTCGGCCTCGATGCCGATGAGCGCCTCGGCGATCTCCTCGTTCACGTGGGCGACAGCATCCAGTGTGCCCTTGCCGAGATAGCGGCCCTTGTCGCAGTCGCGCAGCTCGACGGCCTCGAACGCGCCCGTCGAAGCGCCCGACGGCACCGCGGCACGGCCGAACGCGCCGTCTTCCAGCACCACTTCAACTTCCACGGTCGGGTTGCCGCGCGAGTCCAGAATCTCGCGACCGAACACATCGATGATGACGCTCATGCATGCCTCCTAGTAGGTTTTCCCGCTTTGCCGCATCGCCACGGCAAAGATGCACTTCGCGGTAATCATAGCACGTCGGAAGCGCAGCGTTCGTCCCTTTGGCCGTTTTCCCGCCATTGTCGACAAGCGGTCGAGAGGGCGAAACGCGAGCCCTACCCCAACGCTATATCGTCGCCATCGTCCACAAGATGTTCACGCTCGGCTACGATTCGATCGATGAGTTCTTGTTGAGAGTGCACATCCAACTTGCGATAGATGGCGCGTACGTGGGTTTTCACCGTATCGGGCGACACGGTGAGTTCTTCGCAGATGGCACGCCGCGTCTTCCCCTGAGCAAGCAGCAGCATCACCTCGGTCTCTCGCTGCGTCACCGCACGCTCGGTAGCCACGAACCGCACGATCCCTGCGAGATCGCCAGCTTCAAGACCGCCTTCGCCCGGCAGCACCGTGCCCCAACCGTACTTCAAATTGCGACCGCTCGACAGGAACAGCGCACAGGCGAACAGGAAGCACGCGGCGAAGCTGGCGAGGATAGCCGCTTCCCCGTAGGGACGTCCGCCCAACACCACGTAAGCCACCGCGCCGCCCACGAGAACGCCGGAAAACAGCGCCGCACCCGGACAGCTGGCAACCCACGTGGCTGGAAGCCCCATGTTCTTCATGAGGCAGGCGCCCAAGCTCCACAGCACCAAATCGAGGTAGCAGAACCCGGCGACCAACGTCACGAAACCCAGCTGCGGCAACCCTGGCGCCATCGCAGCCAGCAAGAACCCCACAGCTACGAACGAAAACGCCACCTTGTAGATGAACCGGTTGAAATCGAGCCTCAGGAACACGAGCGTGGCGAACAACAGCACCACAGCTGCGAGCTGCCCGATCGCCATATGCGAGGAGCCGGAAGCAGGGACACCGAACAGGAACAGGCTGGCGTAGAACACGCCGGCGGCGATGCCCTGCACCGCCGAGGTGGCCACGAACTTGGCAGGAAACGGCAGGGGCACGTCGCGTCCATGCTGGAAATAACGCACTCGCGGAAAGCCGTGCACGACACGGCGCAGAAGCAGAAACGCCGCGAACGGTAACGCGAGCGCGACGCCGTACAGCACAAGCGGCGCTTGAGTCGCTTCGGCCAAGCAGGAGAAGCACGCCGTCATCAGCACGAGGGCCGCCAGCGTTCCCAACATGCCCTGATACAGCGTCTGCTGCGTGCCTATCCATCCGAACACGCGATCGATCTCCACGCGGAACAGAGCAGCCCCGACGCCTGTCAGCGCGCTCATCACCGCATACAAAGCGGCATCGGCGGCACCGGGCAGCGACCGGTCGAGCGCCCACACCAAGTGAAGCGCCGCCGCAAGCGTCATGATCGAAGCGATCGCCACCAACCACGACGGACTGTCCGGCACGCTGCGCGTGCGTTTGAACCAGATGGCAATCACCGCACTTGCCATGGCCATCCCCAGCAGCGAACCCGCCCATGCCGGCATAGCCACCATCGCTCCGCCGCCCAACGGCATCGTCACCTCGGGACCCATGCAGCACGCAACCATCCAAACCATATAGCATGCGCTCGTCAGCGCAATGCGCCCTCGACCCGCCGCAGACTGAAGCACGCCCGCGACGACGCCGCGCCGTTCGCTCGGTGCGTTAAAAAGATTGCGAACATGTTCGTTCGGCATATCCCTCCCCTTTTCTCCCTAAAACCAGGATACCGCGTCGCACCTCACCCCTCGGGGTGAAAACCCGCGATGCGGCTTTTTTCCCTGCGGCGGGCGACGAAAGCGCTGTCCGGCGCATGATACGGTACGGTCATCGCCCGGTGCGGAGGGCACGGGCAGGCGGCATCGGTATTGCGCGGGCCGCCGATCGTCAAGGGAGGAAGGGATCGACATGACGCAGGAAAGCATTCCCAGCATGGATCGACGCAGTTTCTTGAAAGGAGCCTTCGCCACAAGCGCCGTGGCTACCGCCGCCGTCGCTGGCGTAGGTACGCTAGCAGGATGCGCCGCGCAACCGAAGGAGGGCACGGCGGGCGCCTCCAAAGCCAGCGCGAAGGGCACGGCAGGTACGTACGAATTCGAAACCGCACCCGAGCCTATCGCCGACAGCGATATCAAAGAGACGGTCGATGCCGACGTCGTAATCGTCGGCGCGGGCTTCTCAGGCCTATGTTGCGCGTTGTCTGCCGCGGAGAACGGCTTGAACGTCGTGATGCTCGAGCGCATGGATCATGTGGTGGGACGCGGCGGTTCCATCTACGCCATGAACTCAAAGCTGACGAAGGAGAAGGGCTACGAGTGCTCAGTGGAAGAGATCGCTCGACGCTACAAGCGCATGATGGGATACCACTCCTACCGGGTGGATGGCCGCAAGTGGATGCTGCACTTCAACCGTTCAGGAGAAGCCATGGACTGGCTCATCGACCGCATGACCACGGCAAGCTCCGTGGGCGGCAGCGACCTCACCCCTGTCATGGAGCACTGGTACGAGGACCCGGAGGAGATCAACGGCGAATTCCCCGGTACGCACGAATTTTTGGACGGCCCGAACGGCAAAGGTCCCGACGACAACCCGCAACAGGACGTATGCGACAACATGGCGGCGTACTGCGCAAAGGAAGGCGTAGACATCCGCTACCAGACCGAGGCGAAGCAGCTGGTGAAGGACGGCGACAAGGTCGTGGGCGTCGTGGCGAAAACCGGCGACGGCTACACCCGCTTCAATGCCAAGAAAGGCGTAGTCATGGCTACGGGCGACTTCGGCCAAGACAAGGACATGCTGGAAAAGTTCATCCCCTGGGCAGCGCACCAAACAGACTTCGGCGGCATCTGGGACGGCTCAGGCCACAAGATGGCGTACTGGGCCGGCGCGGCCGTGGACAAGAACGAGACGCCCACGCCCATGATCTTCTGCTTCCAATGGCGCTCCATCACCCGCCAGGTGCGCGCGTTCCAAGGCCTCATGGTGAACTCCGACGGCCGCCGCTACGATAACGAGGACAACGTTATATCGCACGGAGCCCTAGCGTTAACCCACGAGAAGGGCCACTACGCATATGCCATCTGGGACGATGATTATGCGAACGAGCCGCAGTGGCAGAACCACCGCTACGTGGACGGCCCCAAAGTGTTCGAGACGCCCGACGACGTGCGCGCCTACTGGCAGACCACCATCGACGGTCCTGGAACCATCAACATGAACGGCTCGGGCGACATCGAGGTGAAGATGATCAAAGCCGACACCATCGAGAAGCTGGTAGAGGAGTTGGGTCTGCCGAAGGAGGAGACGCTCAAAACCATTGAGGCTTACAACGGATACTGCGACAAGGGAGTCGACGAAGAGTTCGGCAAGCGCAAAGAATTGCTGCTCCCTGTCAAGAACGGCCCGTTCTACGGAATCAAATGCACGCCTTGGTTCCTCACAACTACCGGCGGCATCCGCTGCAACGACGACATGCAGGTGATGGACGAGGACAACGAGGTCATCGAGGGTCTGTACTGCCTCGGATCCACCGTCGGCGACATGTACTGCAACTGCTACTCCACGCACTTCCCCGGCCATAACCTGGGCGGCACGTGCCTCACCTTCGGCTACGTTACCGGCCGCAAGCTGGCTGGCGCCGAATAGCTTCGCCTTTTCCCGTCGCAGCCCGGACGCCCTCCCTCCGCGTCCGGGCTGCACGTTGTTTCGGCGCGTTAGGACCGGAAGACGGCGCCCCCCATCGAAGCCGCCGGACGTCTCTACGCCGTCAAGCCTCCTGAGCTCCGGGCAGGCACGCGCGGATGAGCGATGCGATCAGACAACCACGCATACCGTGAAAATTCCCCGATCTTCAACATGACGCCCTCCCTCTTCAACGCGCTAGCCCGATCACGAAGCCCAGAGAAGGTGCGCGGCGTACCCGTACGAGATGATGCCCCCCACCTCCGTCTCGCGCCAGCCTCGCTCGCCATGGGAGAACTCGGATAACGCCGACGTTGAAGCGAAGCCGTTGGCGAACGAGCATACCGCGTCGAGCAGGCTCAGGTCGGATGCAGAAAAACAGGTGGGATCCTCCGCGCGTCCCGCAACGATCACCTGGCCGTCGCCCTGTTCGCGCAATGCGAGCGCCTCGTCGTCGACGAGACCGGCAACCAGCAGCTCGAACCGGTCGGGAACCGGACCGAACGGCGCCTTCGCATAGCGCAGACCCGTGAACCCCTCCCCGCTGTCGCGGTAGGCGGCGAAATCCAGGTAGAACAGCACCTTGTTCAGCTTCGTACGATACAGATCGCGAACATGCCGGGCAAGGTAGACCACGGTCTCGCGCATGCGATCCGAATCGAACGCGCGCATGCCCGTATCCAGCGTCTTTTCCTTCGCGATCTCGTCCAGCACGTTGAGCCGAACCACCGCGTAGTCGACCCGGGAGAGACCGCGCTTCCGCACCGTATCGCACGCTTTGGCGCGCTCTTCGTCAGAAAGCTTACGTGCTCCCCGTTCCAGGCACTTCAGCAAGAAGCGCGGATCGCGCGCGTTGGCTAGCAGCTGCGCATGGGAATCGGAAGCGAGGCTCCCGCTTTCGTATCGTTGCAAGCTCGCAATTCCGATATCGAGAGCAGCGGCAAACACCCGCTGCGAAAACCCGTACTTCTTACGCAAGGCCACGATTTCCTCGGGCTGCATGATGCCCATCTTTTCGCGATACGCTCGATACAGTTTGTCGAAACCTTCATCGACGAGAGGAGCCCATCCGATGGAATTTCCGCATTTCGGACATATCAAATGCTCGATATCCACCTCAACCGTCACGCCTCGGACATCCTCAACATGATGCCGAGTCTCATATGTCGCATCGACCTCTTCCCAGCATTCTTCGCACAACAGCCGTTTCACGGTCATCCGGATCAACTCGCTTTCCTATAGGGATAGACGAGCGGCCATTCAGCCTCATGGAACGAGACGCAGACTGCCTGCACATCGTCCGCTTTAAGATATGCAGTTAGTTTTATATATACTTCGTATTCTTCAAGGTATCTGCCAAACACCCACAGATCACGCGGCCGTCCTTTGTCGTCTTGCAAGGGGCCGCTTGAATAGTCAGCGACTTCAAGATCTCGAACAGCTCGATGCACATCAGCTTCACGATAGCCAATGGCCTTCATAAAAGCACGCGTCTTATTTCTCGGATCTCCAGACCCTACAACACGAAAGCATTCAAAGCGCGCTCGCCGCACCAGCGCCAGCACCGCTTCGATCTTCCAGCGTTCTGCAACCGTCCCCATCGCTCACCCCGCATCACATCATTTGATGTGATCAGTATACCATGAAAACATGCCGAATGACATCAAATGATGCGATTGCACTACTACAGCCACACGGCCAGAACGACGCATGCCAGCAAGCCCACCGCCAGCACGAGGCCGCTGCGCCCCGAGAACGCGCGCGGCGCAAGCGAGGTGCGCTCGACATCAGGGGCGCCGTAGCAGCGCGCGTCCATGGCGACAGCCAGCGAATCGGCACGCCGGAACAACCCGACAAACAGGGGAATCAGCACCGTCTGCCACGCGCGCAGCCGTTCCCACAGGCTGCCCTCGACAAACGAAGCACCTCGCGCCCATTGGGCGTCGTGCACGCGACCGAACTCCTCGGCCGTCACCGGAATGAACCGCAGCGCCAACGAGAACACCATGGCGATGTCGTCGGTGGGAACGCCCAAACGCTTGAGCGGCCTCAGGAAGAAGCCCAGCGCGTCGGTCAGCTCGGTGGAAGTCGTCGTGTACGTGACCGCAAGGCTGGCCACCACCAGCAGCACGATGCGCACCGCGAAGAAAAGGCCGCGCGCAAGCCCTGCCGGCACCAGCCCGAACGACCCGATCAGCGCCACCGGCTCCCATGCGGCGAGCACTCCCGCCGACACATCGCCCAAGGCCGGCGGAGCCGCGCTCGCAGCCTGCCCCACGTCAAGCGAGAACCCGTTGAACAGCACGGTGAACGCCACGATCACGTACACCGGCACGAGCAAACCGAAGAACCGCCGCGCCGGAATGCGCGACACCTTCGCCACCGTGACGAACAGCAAAGCGCACAGCCCTAAGCCCATCCAAGAACGCACCAAAAACAGCGTGACGGAATACGCCGCTAGCAGCACGATTTTCACGCGTGCGTCACACGCGTGCACAGCAGAGGTTCCGGGGATGTACGAACTGACGTTGATACGCATGCTGGCAGTATGCCACAACGGCGTTTCCCGCGCGACGACCAGGGTGACAATTCCGCGCGATCAGCGCGTCGGCTCCCCCTTCGCCTGCCCGGGCCGCGGCCTGTCTTCCCGGTAGAGCGCAAGCAGCGCCAACCCCACGAGCGAGCAAATCCCCACCAGCAGAAACGCACCGCGAAAGCCTTCGTCGACCGTGCTCTGGAACGTGCTTTCTATGTCGCCTGCCCGATCGTCGATGGCGGCGAGGTACTGTTGCTCCGCCGCGTCGACGGCTTCGGCCGGCATGCCCGCCGAAGCAGCTTCCTGTTCGATCTCGGTTTTTGCCAGCGTCTTCACGTTCGCGACGATCGTGGTCACATCCGACCCCTTCATCAGCTGTTGAAGATCGTCGGGCAACCCAGCGCCATCGCCTCCCTGCGCTTGCCCGCTCGCTAGCTGCGCAATCGATTGCCCGCCCGGCGCATCGGGCAGAACGCCCATGATGCGATCGGGAATGGCCATGCCCGCATGCGCGATGAACGCAACCAGCACGGCAGGCGCGACCGCCGTGCCCACCGAGCGCACCAGCGACAGCGTCGCCAGCGCCGAGTTCGCCTCGCGCTCCTTCGTCTTCGCCAGCATCATGTAGTTGAGCGGCGTTCCAATCGTGAAGCCCATCCCGATGCCGATGGCCACGAGGCTGATGATGAGCGTCGCCATATTCGCGAACTGCGTGGCCACCAGCGCCAGGAACATCGCTCCCGCAGCCGAAGCCGCCAGCCCGAACGCGAGCACCGCCTTCACGCCGAAGCGATCGATGAGCTTGCCCGACACCGGCGCTCCCACCCCGGCGAACGCCGCCAGCACGATGACTACGTAGCCGCCGCTGCCCGAGGGCAGTTTCAGCACGTTCTCGGCGAACTGCGGGATGAAGATGATGCCCATCAGGATGACGCCGGTGATCACCGACAGCACCAACGTGATCACGATGTCGCGGTCGCGGAAGTACGACAGGTTGAGCACCGGGTCGGCCGCGCGGCGCTCGATCAGCACGAACACCGGAAGCAGCACGACGAACGCGAGCAAGAACGGCCACACGTCAGACGAGGTCGCAGATGCTCCCAGATCGAAGAAATCGAGGTTCTTCAGTCCGTACAGCAGCGACAACACCATCGCCACCAGCACTGCAATGCCCCACCCGTCGATGGGCTTCACCTGCTCGGCTCGCGTGTTCGGCAGCACGAACAGCCCCGCCACCACGATGAAGGCGCAGATGGGAACGTTCACGTAGAAGATGAACTGCCAGTTGGCCTGCCCGAACACCGATAGGATCAGGCTGCCGGCCGACGCTCCGAAGATGTTGGCAATGCCGTACACGCCGCCTACCAGACCCAACGCCAGCCCGCGCTTCTCGGGAGGAAACGTCGTGCCGAACTCGGCCGTGGCAACAGGCACGATGCCGCCTCCGCCCACCGCCTGCACGGCGCGCGCGGCTAACAGCATCCAAAAGCTCCCCACGTCCTGCGCCAACCCGCATAGAAGCGACCCGACACCGAACAGCAGGATGCTCGCAAGGTACACGTACTTGCGTCCCGAACGGTCCGCCAGCTTGCCCATCACCGGAATGGCGGCCGCGTAGGCAAGCGTATAGATGGTGATGATCCACACGCCCATCTGCTCGCCGATGCCCAGATCGCTCTGGATGACCGTGCGGGCAGGCGTGACGATGCCGGTATCGAGCGCCCCGATGAACAGGCCCAGCAGATACACGGCCGCGACAAGCGCGAACCCCTTGCCGCGCCCGCGCGAGGCGGACGAAGCAGATGAGGAAGAAGACGGGGCCATGGCACGACCTTTCAAGAGTGAATCAACCGGCAAGAAAAAGCCCGCGGCGCTGGCCACGGGCTTCGGAGGATGCCGGGCGCGCTCGTTTCCAAGTGCGCCCGGGGTGAGGACGAAAGCAGCGTAAGAGCGCTTTCGCCCTCGCCGCTGACGGTCGAGCGCGTGAGCGCTTAGCGACCTTCGCGAATGTTCTCGACACCCTGCTTTACGTTGTCCTTGGCATCGACGGCGGCATCTTTGATAGCCTCGCCGGCCTTGCCGATGGACTCTTTGACGGACTCCATGAATCCTTCGCCCTTCTCATCCTTGCGCTGCTCGTGCTGCTGCGCGCGCATAGCGGCCGCGGGGTCGCCCGTGCGCTGCGCTTCCTCGTGCTCGCGCTTCGCGGCGGCATCCTCGGCCTTGCGCTCGTTCATGCCGGCCTTGGCCTCGTGGTAGGCATCCTTCATGTTGTTCTTCACGTCGTGGCCCATATCCTTCGCGCCGTTCTTCATATCGACGGACGCGTCGCCCGTCTTGTAAGCCCGATCAACCATGATAGTTCCTTTCAGATAGAGGTATCGTTTTCGTGCTACGCTTCGTCGGCTTCGCCGGTGGTCTTGATAAGCAGCTCTTCCGTCTCGGCTTCGGCGCGATCGAAATCGAACGCCGTAGCCGCCGCCTCCACGGATTCCTTCTCGTTGCCATCGCCGTCGACGGCCTCGACGTACTGCTCGGCCTCGCGCTTCACTTCGTTTTCGATGCGCTCGAGGTCTTCGGCCGCCTCCCGATTGAGCTCGTCGGCATCGTCCTTGTCGATGCGGACGTCTTCCTTCGTGGTCGTGCCATCCATGTCGGCTCCTTTCCATTTGCACGGCGCGAAGCACCGCGCTTTGCGTGCTGAGTTCATACCCCGATTGTACTGAGGAAGCCCTGCACGCACGACCACCGCAGCGCTACGGTACTGAAACGGCTGCGCGACAACGCGTGTTTGAGACATTAACCCTGTCCCTTTGTCTCATTTTCATCCTCTGAAAAGCAGAACGGGGACCCGCAGGTCCCCGTTCTGAAAAGCAATCTGAAAAGAAAAGGCTACTTGGAAGCCTCTTCCTCCTTGGCATCGGCCGTCTCGACCTCGGCGGCTTCCGCGTTCTCGGCGGCAGCCTCTTCGGCCTTCTCGGCAACCTCGACGGCGGCTTCCTCGGCCTTGGCCTCGGCGGCCTCCTCCTTCGGAGCCTCCTCCGCAGCCTCGACCTTCTTCGGAGCGGCCTTCTTCGTCGCCTTCTTGGCAGCGGGCTTCGGCTCTTCCTTCTTCTTCACGGGCTCGGTCACGAGCTCCATGATAACCATGGGGGCGTTGTCGCCCTTGCGGTTGCCCAGCTTCATGATGCGGGTGTAGCCGCCCTGGCGGTCGGCGAACATGCCCTGCTCGACCTTCTCGAAGATCTCGCGCACGAGCTCTTTGTCGCCCAGAGCCGCGATGGCCAGACGACGGGAATGCAGGTCGCCCTTCTTGGCCCACGTGATGATCTTATCCACGTTCGGACGGATCTCCTTGGCGCGGGACTCGACCGTCTTGATGCGGTCGTTCAGGAACAGGGCGTTCACCAAGCTCTTCTTCATGGCCTTGGTGTGGCTGAAGTCGGTGCCCAGCTTGCGGCCCTTGTAGTTGTGTCGCATGATTCGTATCTCCTATAGCTTCAAATTGAGGTCCATGGAAATGAGCTTGTCCTTCACTTCTTCAATGGACTTCGCACCAAAGTTTCTGATGTTCAGCAGGTCGTTTTCGGAGAACTCAACGAGCTGGCGCACCGAGTGGATTCCGGCACGCTTCAGGCAGTTGTACGAGCGGACGGACAGGTCGAGATCCTCGATCTGCTTGTCCAGCTCGGCGTTGGACTCCTGGCCCTCCGGCGCGAAGATGGACGGGATTTCGCCCTCCTCCTCGTCGACAACGTCGGACAGGCTCAAAAACGCGCCCATGTACTGGTTGATGATGTTGGACGCGCGGCACACGGCCTCGGTGGGCGTGATGCTGCCGTCAGTCTCAACTTCCAGCACGAGCTTGTCGTAGTCGGTGCGCTGACCCACGCGGGTGTCGGTGACGTTGAGCGTGCAGCGGCGAACCGGCGAGAACAGCGAGTCCACATGGATGACCCCGATGGGATCCTCCGTGCGCTTGTTGCGCTCGGCCGACACGTAACCGCGGCCCACGCCGATGCGAACCGTCATGTCCAGCTGACCGCCGTCGGCGACCGTAGCGATGACGTGCTCCGGGTTGACCAGCGTGAACTCGGTGGGAATGTCGAGATCGGCACCCGTCACCGTGCAAGGACCCTCCGCCGACACATGCGCCGTGGCTTCCTCGATATCATCGTTCAGTGCGGAGAACACAAGACCCTTGACATTCAGGACGATATCGGTGATATCCTCGATGACGCCTTCGGCCGTCGTGAACTCATGCTGCACACCCTCGATCTGGATGGCGGTGGCTTTCGCACCATCCAGCGAGGAGAGCAGAACGCGGCGCATGCAGTTGCCCAGCGTGTAGCCGTAGCCACGCTCGAGCGGCTCGACTATGAAACGTGCGACAGTGTCGTTGACTTCTTCCGTTGTTACCGTAGGCCTCATGAACTCTGTCATGTGGGATAAGCCTCCTTACTATGCCGCGATTATTTCGAGTAAAGTTCGACGATGAGCTGCTCGCGAATGTCCAGATCGATTTGATCGCGCTGCGGAAGAGCAAGTACACTACCCTGAAGTTTCTCGATGTCCACCTCGAGCCATGCGGGCACCTGAACACGCTCGTTGGAGATGAGCGCGCTCTTGATGACCAGCAGGTCGGCAGCCTTCGGAGCGACGGCCACGAGGTCGCCCGGCTTGACGCGGAACGACGGGATGTCGACGCGACGGCCGTTCACGATGATATGGCCGTGACGCACCTGCTGACGAGCCTCGGCGCGAGACTTCGCGAAACCGAGACGGTACACGACGTTGTCGAGACGGCTCTCCAGGATACGCAGCAGGTTCTCGCCCGTCACGCCCTTCTGGCGGTTAGCCATATCGTAGTAATGACGGAACTGCTTCTCCAGGACGCCGTAGATGCGCTTGGTCTTCTGCTTCTCGCGCAGCTGGTTGCGATATTCGCTTTCCTTGATGCGCTTCTTGCCGGCCTCGCCCGGCGCGTAGTTGCGGCGCTCGATCGCGCACTTCTCCGTGTAGCAGCGATCGCCCTTAAGGAAAAGCTTCGCCCCTTCACGACGGCACAGACGGCAGTCCGCTCCAGTATAACGAGCCATAATTCTTAGATCCTTTCAGTTACACGCGACGACGCTTGCGCGGACGGCAACCGTTGTGCGGAATGGGTGTGCAATCCTGGATGCTGGCGATCTCGAGGCCGGCGGCCTGCAGAGAGCGGATGGCCGTTTCGCGACCCGAGCCCGGGCCCTTCACGAACACGGAAACCTTGCGCAGGCCATGCTCCATAGCCGTCTTCGCAGCGGCCTCGGCGGCCATCTGCGCAGCGAACGGCGTGGACTTGCGCGAACCCTTGAAACCGACCGTGCCGGCGGACTGCCAGGAGATCACATTGCCCTGAGGATCAGTGATGCTCACGATCGTGTTGTTGAACGTAGACTTAATATGCGCAGCGCCGACGGCGATGTTCTTACGCTCGGAGCGCTTGATGCGCGTGCGCACGTTTTTCTTAGCTGCCACTTGAGACTACCTCACTTTTTCTTTCCGCCGATTTGCTTACGAGGACCCTTGCGCGTGCGCGCATTCGTGTGCGTGCGCTGTCCGCGAACGGGCAGGCCGCGACGATGACGGAGTCCACGATAGCAGCCGATCTCCATGAGGCGCTTGACGTTCTGGGAAACCTCGCGGTGCAGGTCGCCCTCCACCTTGATGTTCGCCTGAATGTAGTCGCGCAGCTTGGTAAGGTCATCCTCCGTGAGGTCCTTCACGCGGACGCTGGGATCGACGCCGGTTTCAGCGAGGATCTTCTTGGAGGTCGTCAGACCGATGCCGTAGATGTAGGTCAAGCCGACTTCAATGCGCTTGTCGCGAGGAAGGTCGACACCAACAAGACGTGCCATAGGTTATATCTCCTCTTTCTTCCTAGCCCTGACGCTGCTTATGGCGGGGGTTCTCGCAAATGACGAGCACCTTGCCATGGCGTCGGATGATTTTGCACTTGTCGCACATTTTCTTGACCGAAGGACGTACCTTCATAATCATTTCCTTTCGGTTAATGCGTTCTCGTATCTATATGTCACACCCAGCCGCTGGTGATAGCTTTCCTCTTTTTGCTGCTTGCGCAAGGCGCGCAAGCCCCTCTTCGCACACAAATTCTGCATAGGTTGACACGACCTGCACGCTTTTACGGTGCTATTTGAACCGGTACGTGATGCGTCCGCGGTTCAGGTCGTAGACGGACAGCTCGACCGTCACCTTGTCTCCCGGCAGGATCTTGATGTAGTGCATGCGCATCTTGCCAGAAATATGGGCCAATATCTTGTGCCCGTTTTCGAGCTCCACCCTAAACATAGCGTTTGGCAGCGCTTCGAGGACGGTCCCCTCGAGCTCGATAACATCTTCTTTGGTCAAAAGTGCTCCTTCAAGCATATCGTCGTTAAGCAGCAACCATAGATGATACCAAAAGTATTCGGTTATGTACACGAGAATTTGAGGACGCAGAATTCCAACAAACCTTCTGGTCCGAATGCTACCTGCTTGCCAGGCGTGCGGTCGTGCCGCGCAGCCCGCGTCTCAGAAACGGGGCCGCCAGGTATTCGCGCGAAGCGCAGCCGCCTTGTCGGCTTCGACGCAGATCGTGCGCACTGAGGCGCCCGCGTCTTCGGTATCGTTCTATTCTAGGCTATTACGCTGAAGGGTCAAGAGCGATTTTGGTCGGAGTTGGAAAGGTTGCCTTCCTGTTCCTCCAGCAACGAAGCCAGCTTGCGGTACGATACGATGGCTACGACGGAGTTCGCCAGCGCCTTGACCACGTTGAACGGCAGCAATGCCGGCAACACCAGCGAAGCAACCTGTTCGTAGGTGGCGCCCATGTACAGCGGCGTGACCACGAAGTTCAGGCAAATGGAAACCGCCGAGGACACCACCACGCCGGCAGCGCATCCCAGCACGGCGTGCATCAGGCACGGTTTCCGACGGTACACGGTCCCCACCACAAGGATAAGCGACACGGTGGCCATAATGTTCATGAACGCGCCGAGCGGATCGGTGACGAGGTGCGGTATCCATGACGTCACGGCCACGGCCACGCCGATCCAAGATCCGTACAAGATCGTAGCCAGCAGCGAGACGATGCCCGATGGATCGTACTTCAACCATTCGGCCCCGGGCACCACCGGCAGCTCGACGAAGCTGAGCACCATAGCCATGAGGATGAGCAGCACGATGGCGGCGACTTGCTTCGGCGAACGCTCCTGCCATCCGTAGGGCAAACTCTCCGCGACCATAACACCTCCTTAGTTCGCACATTATACGCTGCGAGCCACTTTGCGACCTTGCGGTCAAGCGACAAAACGAGCCGGCTGGAAAACAACCGGCTCGCTTGGGGACAAATACGATAGGCGAAACGCTCGCCTACGCCGTCTTAGCAGCCGCAACGGCGGTGTCGACGTAGCCGGCGGTATCGACGAGCGTGGCGCCCGAAACCGCGTCCGGGCCCTTCGCCTTCACGTCGGCGATCTTCTGTCCGGCCACAAAGGACTCGATAGCCGACATGGATTCGATCCACGGCGTAGTGGACTGGGCCTTTTCCTTCATGCTGGCGCTGTACATATCGGAGTTCACCGACTTGGACATGAGCGCCTTGCCCTCGGCGTACCCTTCGGCGAAGGCGGCGTCCGAATTGGGCACGGGCACCAGGCCGGCAGACGAAGCGTCGGCGAACTGGAACTCGTCGATGCTCGAAGCAACCAACACGTCCCCCTGCACAAGGGAAACGGCTTCCGCGAACGCCTTGTCACCGTGAGCAGCCGCGGTGGCGCATCCCATCTTGAGGTCGGAACCGTCGCCGGCATACGCACCCGTCGTGGTGATGTCGTCGCTCCCGGCGACCTCGGACACGAGCTTCAGATAGTTGGGCGCGTCCACGAGGGTGGCTCCCGTCACGGCATCGAGACTCGTCTTCGTCAGATCGGAGGCCTTCTTGCCCACGCAGTACGCCTCTATCGCCTTCATCGACGTCAACCACGGCGTGGTGGACTGGGCTTTCTCCTTCATGCTGGCCGAATAGGCATCGTTGTTCACCGTCTTCGACATGAGCACCTTGCCCTCGGCGTACCCGTCCGCAAATCCAGCGTCGGAGTTCGGCACGGGCGTGATGCCCGCCGAATCAGCAGGCATGAACTGATAGTCATCCACGCTGGCGGCGAGGATGGTACCGTCTTGGGCCGTGGCGACAACCACGCTCGTAAAGCACTTGTCTCCGTGAGCGGCGCCGTAGCCGCGATGCAAGGTCGCAGTTTTGGCAGCGGTGTCGGGCGCGGTTGCAACTGCAGAATCAGCTTTCGCTGCAGCATCGCCGCCTGCGCACGAGCTGAGCGTAGCAGCACCGGCCGCGCCCAATGCGACCACGATGCTTCCCTTAAGAAAATCACGACGCGAGACGTTCGTTTCCATAATGGCCTCCCTTGAATTCCCTCTAGACAACGGGGCAAACCATACGGATCAACACGAAGCAAATCCATCGTCAAAACGCAGGAAATTGCATTCCGTCCGAGATTGCGCTTCTAAACGAAAAGGGGGAGAAGCCCTAAACGCCCTTGTCGGGCCCGTCGCCTTCATCATCGAGCAACTTGAACAGCTCCTCGCGCGACGAGACCCCGAGCTTGCGGTAGATGTTCTTGCGGTGGCTTCGCACCGTGGATTCCGCCACCGTCAACTCATCGGCGACGAAGCTTGACGTGTGGCCGCGACCCAGCAGAAGCAGTATTTCGGCCTCGCGCGCAGTCAGGCGGTACTCGTCGGACAGATCGGCGCAACGACGGTTGTAGCCCTCCTGAGCTCCGAGCGCGTTCGACTCTACGGCATCGATGCCCTCGAGCATAACGCGCCACAATCGCGAGCTGGGAGTGACCATGAGCGCGATCGCCATCACCACGAACAGCACGATCAGCACCTGGTACTGGCATGCAGCTAGCACGCCCGTGTTCATGTTGGCGTCCGACAGCAGGCACACCAGGCACCCGACGATGATCATGATGCCTCCGGCCGGCAGAGCGAGCGAGCGCATGCGACCCGCCATCGCTACCAGCATCGCCGACATCACGAGCGCATAGATGGCGCAGAACGAGAGAGAGCCAACCGCCATCACCGAGCGTTGCAACGGAGGTTCGACGAACGCCGTGGCCGCGAACACCGCGAAGGCCACCAGCGGCAGGAAGAAACGGTACGAGAAGTTGATGAGCGCCTGATCGGTCTTCATGCGAATGAGGGGCACCATGACCGCCACGGCCAGCACGCCCGCCAAAGCCAGCGGAGCGACACCCCAATCCATGGTTCGCACCAGGCTATTGTCAGCCACGAACAGCAACAGCATGGCGAACGGCATAACGGCGAAGAACAGCGCGCGAGCGAGTGGGGTTTTGAAATCACCCGTCCCCTCCACCACCGACACATCGAGGTGCCCGAACACGTCCCGCCAGTTCACCCCTGCCTGCGCCGAACGCTCGTCCTCTCCCTCTGAGCGGAAGAACAACCGCGCGCACCCTACGACGGACAGCGCCGCCGCCACGGTGAGCACCGTCCGGGCAGGCGTCGCGCCCAGCATGGGCAGCAGCGACGCGCTTGCGAACAGGACGCAGCCGGCGACCCACGCCACAACGAGCGCGCGCCTGAACTCGAGCACATGCAGCCGGCTCATCCACACCAGGCACATCACGGCAGCGCCGAAACCCATCATGAGACCGCTGCCCGCTTCCACGACGGAGCCGTCGAGCGCGCCGAAGCTCCACAGGTCAAGCAGGCCGTAGCCGATCGCATAGCACGCCAACGCCAGCAGCATGATAGTGCGGCTCACACGCGCATGCGCCGTTTTCAGCAGGCAGATGAACAAAAACGCGAGCGCCGTGAACATGGCCGCCAGCGACAACGCGGCCGAAAACGACACCGAAGGCAGAAACGACCAGGAAACGGCAACCGACGACGTCATGCCGCGCCACTGCTCCAGCACGGGGAGGAACAACGGCACGCTCATGCAGAATGCGAAAAAGGAAAGCGTGTCAAGCAGGTCGAACCGTTTGATAATGCCTCGTTTTTCGAGTCGTATCATGTTCCTTCTCTCCACCGTCCGCACGTCCCGATCGCCCGCTGCGCCGCTCATGCACACTGCCCTCCCTCAAACGCCCGTAGAAAGTATACTGTCTTAGTAGCGTATTTGCGAATGTAATGTACTTGGAGGCAATGGCATGGTTTCTCGGAATTTCTTCCGCTTCAACACCACGAACATCATCAGCGCAGAAACCGACAACGAGGACATCCTCGACGAAGCGGTGGAATGGTGCGACCGCTACGAGCTGCTGTTCTCGCGCGTAGACCCTGCAAGCGAGCTGTTCCGGCTGAACAGCGCCGAGGGGCGCCCCACCGCGGTGGATGCCGAGCTAGCCGCGTTCATCGAGACGGCGCTGTCGTACTGCCGCGAAGTCGACGGGTTATTCGACGTGACTATGGGAAGCGCCACGCAGCTGTGGAACTTCAAGGATTGCATGATTCCCGCGCGCGATGACGTGGCCGCGGCGCTGCGGCACGTGGATTATCGCGGCGTCATCGTGAACGATGCCGTCGTGACGCTGCGCGACCCGCTGGCCTGCGTCGATTTGGGCGGCATCGCGAAAGGCTACATCGCCGACGGCATCCTCGCGCTGCTGCGCGAACGCGGCGTGGAACACGCGCTGGTCAACCTCGGCGGCAACGTGGCCGTCATGGGCGGCAAGCCCGATGGAGCACCGTGGCGCGTGGGCGTCCGCCGTCCCCTTCCCTCCAGCTCGATGCCGCTGCTTGATTCGTTCGCCGTCCTGGCCCTGCGCGATGGCTCGGCCGTGACAAGCGGCATCTACGAGCGCGCCTTCGAGCAGGACGGGAAACTGTACCACCATATCCTTGACCCGCGCACGGGCTTCCCCGCCGAAACCGACCTGCTGAGCGCCACGGTGGTCGCGCAGAGCTCGCTCGATGCCGACGGGTACACCACCGCGCTTATCATGATGGGAGCCGATCGCGCACTTGCGTTCGCCGAGCAGCATCCGGCGCTCGAAGCCGTGCTAGTCACCACCGAGGGCGATGTGCTGGCCACCTCCGGCATCGGTGATCGCGTACTGTTCGAGCTGCTGGGATAGCAAAACACGGCACGCATGCGAAAAGCGCGCAAAGTGGCTGGGCCACCAGGATTCGAACCTGGATAGCTGGTACCAAAAACCAGAGTCCTGCCGTTGGACGATGGCCCAGTCTGAAACAGAAGCGCCCGCGATGCGGCGCGCTAAGAACAATCGCATGCCGAGCAAACAAAAATGGTGGGCCGTGAGGGAGTCGAACCCGCGACCTTGGGATTAAAAGTCCCCTGCTCTACCAGCTGAGCTAACGGCCCACGTTCGCAGCAATGCGCGAGTACTCATTTTAGCTGGGCGGGCAAGGCGGGTCAATGATTATGTTGACGAACACCAGTCATACATCTAACCGCACGCAATACCGTCTATCCATTGCCACCATACCGTTATTCAAACCGAAACAATTCGTACTACAATCGAAGAGGAACCGAACGCCCACCCCTCTGTAGAAAGGCCGTGATGCCTCATGTGGTGCTCCAAGGTCCTGGTTGCCTACGACGGCTCCGCTCCCTCCGCCAAAGCGCTCCATCTAGCGCGTTCCATCGGCGCGCAGGACGAGAGCGTCGAGCTCGTGTTCGCCCATGTGGTGAAGCTGTACGGCCTGGGCACCGGCGCCGAAACCGTGCTGCTCGACGAGGCGAAGAAGGTGCTGGTCGAAATGGAGCAGCTTGCAGACGAAGTGCCGAACAAGGCGCACGCCCACCTGCTGAAGGGCAGCTCGCCGGCCGATCTCCTGCTGAAATGCGCGCAAGACGAGGGCTGCGACCTCATCGTCATGGGCAGCCGCGGCCAGGGCGGCGTCAAAGGCTTCCTTGGCAGCGTCAGCTACGCCGTGGTGCAGGGATCGCCTATCGCCGTGCTCATCGCGAAGGACGCTCCCGCCGCAGCGACGAAAGCCGGGGCGACCGATTAGCATGCCTGCAATTGCACGAGAAAAGCTCTGGACGAGAGATTTCGTATTCGGAACCGCCGTGAACTTCCTGATCATGGTGAACTACTACGGGCTCATGGTGGTCGTAGCCGACTACGCCATGAAAACCTACGATGCGCCCGCAGCCACCGCCGGCCTCGCGGCCAGTATCTTCGTCATCGGCGCGCTGATAGCCCGCCTCTTCAGCGGGCGCATCATGGATCGCGTCGGTCGCAAGCGCTTGCTTATCATCGGTGCCGTGCTCGAAGTGGCGTTCTCGGCGCTTTACCTTACCGGCCTGGGATTATGGCTGCTGTTCGCGCTGCGCCTGCTGCACGGCATCGCGTTCGGCACGTGTTCCACCGCCATCGGCACCATCGTCACGGCTCTTGTGCCGGACAACCGCAAAGGCGAAGGCGTGGGCTACTATATGCTGTCCGTCACCCTCGGCGCGGCAATCGGGCCGTTTCTGGGCATGTTTCTCACGCAGAACGCCGGATTCCAAACGTTGTTCCTCGTAGCCGCCGCCGTAGCTCTGGCTTGCTTGCTAGCCGCCACGCAGCTGCGCGTGCCGAAAAACCCTGTATCGGCCGAAACCGTGGCCCGGAAGGCGAGCGACATCGCCCGCGACGAACGCATCGAGCAGGCGGGCGGGTTCCGCGTGCCTCGTCCGAGCCTGACGAACTACCTGGAATCCAGCGTGATCCCCATCGGCGCCGTATGCGCGCTGCTGTTCTTCTGCTATTCCAGCCTGCTTGCGTTCCTCACGCCGTTCGCGGCCGAAAACGGGCTCGAAACGCCCGCGAGCTTCTTCTTCGTCGTGTACGCCATCGCCACGTTCGTCACACGGCCGTTCACCGGCAAGCTGTTCGACCGCAAAGGCGACCGCGTGGTCATGGTGCCCGCGTTCATCGCCTTCATCGTCGGCATGGGACTGCTGGCCACCGTCTACCAGCCGACGGCCATGCTGATCGCGGCAGCGTTGCTGGGCTTCGGCGTAGGGACGGTTCAGGCAAGCGGCCTGGCTCTGGCGGTGCGCCTCGCCCCCGACGATCGACTAAGTCTGGCGAACTCCACATTCTACATCCTGCTGGACATCGGCGTTGGCGTAGGCCCGCTGCTTTTGGGCATCGTACAGCCACTGTGGGGCTATCGCGGCCTGTTCGAGGCCATGTCGCTAGTCGCCATCGTGGCGCTGGCAGCCTACCTGCTAGTGAGCCGCAAAAAGGGCGCCATGCGCCACAAGCTTGAGGAAGCGGAGAAACGGTAAACAGCCGGCATGCCGCTCAAAGAGGCAAAGGAAAGGCTTGACGACCCGCTCTGACCCATGCTCCGCTATCGATCGTCGGCCTCCTCCACCAGATCGATGAGCTCCTGCTGCGAATGAACCCCCAGCTTGCCGTAGATGTTCGCCACGTGCGTCTTCACCGTGTTGCGCGACAGCACGAGCCTCTCCTGGATGAACGGCCCGTTGCGCCCGTGCGCCAGCAGCTCGAGCAGCTCGGTCTCGCGCGGCGTCAGCCGGTACCGCGCGGCCACGGCGGCGCTTTTCTCCGGCAGCCCCACCGAGGCCGCCGCCGCGACGGGCTCAACCGACTGCACGCCATCGATGGTTGCCTGGAAGCCGAACGGCTTGAGCACCGTGAAGTTCATCGCCACGAACAGGAACAGCACCACCGCGATGCCCACCGACACCGTCAGCGGGTCGGGAGTGGCGTTCACCGCATGCCCCACCGTCGCGCCGCACAGCAGGCCCGCCGACGAGGCCGCGCGTCCCCACGCGAACACGGCCAGCGCGTTCACCTTGTTGCGCGCGCCGATGGAGGCCAGCACGAACCACATGAGCGCATCGAAGCACTCGCTGCCCGCGTACAGCAGCCCGTTCGCGAACGCCATGTCGCCGGGCGCGCGGCCCACGAGCACCACCACCGCGAGGAATCCGCCCACCACGAACAGCGCTGCGGCCTGGTACAACACATCCGCTTTCGGCACCTTCGGCAGCAGGGCCATGACCAAGAGGATGGCGATGGGCATCAAGCCGAAGAACGTCTGCTGGGGATTACCGTCGATCGAGCCGAACGTCAACGCGAACCCGTACGCGATGCGGAAGATGAAGATGGCCACGAACAGCCCGTGCGCGAACGGCACGAACGACGCAGGCTGCGTGATGGACGTCTCCGCCGGCGGCACCGCCTCGCGGATGACGGCGAGCATGTCGAGCGCCAGCGGGCGGCACGCGGCGTACATGATGAACGGCAGCAGGAACAGCGTGGCCATGCTCACCGTCGCGTCGGCGCCCATGTACGGAAGTCGCAGCAGGTAGCTTGCCACCAGGGCCGACGCGATGCACAGCATGCACGAGCGTTTGTCGAGCTTGCACAGCGAGATGCCCATGAGCACCACCACCCAGCGCGACCCGACCGAGCGCACGCACGCACCCGCCAGCAGCAGGGGAGCCGATTGCTGCGCGATGCCCAGCACGATGAGCGCGAACCCCGCCGAGTACAGCACGAACGAGCCCGCCGTCAGGGTGGTCTCGTTGATGGACGAGGGCTTCTTGAGCGCCCACACCGCCAGCGCCACGAGCGTTACCACGCCCACGAGCGACGACGCGTCGCGCGCCTCGGACATGACGCCGATGTACTGCGGATACAGCGCCGCGTTGGTCAGCCATGTGCCGAACAGCTCGGCGATCAACGCGACGAGACAGCGAACCCACGTCGCGTTGATGGTGTTCCGTACCTCGATCATACGCCTCCCCCGGCCGTCGCCCGCTTCCCCGATGCAGGCAAGCCTACCGCACTTCACCCTCGCCTGACAAGGGGAAACCACCGTTCTGGTACCACGGGGGTGAGAGAAGCGGACGCGACGAATGCGCGAACTTGGTCCCCTGACGGTGAGGACAGCGCCCGCGCGGCGCGGCATGATGGCCCCAGGGTTCACCAATCGTTTCTCAGGAGGGAACAATCATGAAGAACATCGCAGAACAGGGTCTTTCGCGTCGAAGCTTCCTGACGGGCGCCGCAGCCACGGGCGCGCTCGCCGCGTTCGGCTTGGCCGGATGCGCCCCGCAAGCCAAAGCCGAGACGTCCGGCGACGCGACGAAAGCCGATGCCGCCGAAACCAAGGCCGACGCGTCCGCCCAAACCGACTGGCTGGGCAGCGCGCCCGACATCGCTGCCGGCGACATTAAGGAGACGAAGCAGACCGACCTGCTGATCATCGGCGCGGGCAACGGCGGCATGGCCGCAGCCGCCACGGCCGCCGACCTGGGACTCGACTTCATGCTGTGCGAGAAGTCCGGTTCTATCCAGCGCAGCCGCCACTGGTTCGGCGCCATCAACACGAAGTACACCGAGACCGCCGGCGCGCACGTGGACGAAGGCCGCCTGCTCAACGAGTTCTCGCGCTACGCCTCGGGCCAGTGCGACCAGCGCGTCATCCGCGTGTGGATCAAGGAGAGCGCCAGCGTGGTCGACTGGATCGACCCCATCCTCACGCAGGCCGGCATGACGTGCGCCTTCGACAACGACATCGACCACGAGACCGGCGGCACGAGCTTCGCCCTGTTCCCGATGGAGCACTACTACTCGGGCAAGGACGCCGCCGGCGAAGCGCTCGAGCGCAACAAGGTGCTGCTGTCTTACATCAACGACAAGGGCTACGACGTCACCTACAACCACAAGCTGGTGAAGCTGGTGCAGGACGACGCCGGCAAGGTGACGGGTGCCATCTTCGAGGCCGACGGCGGATACGTCCAGGTGGACGCCGCGAAGGGCGTGCTGCTCACCACGGGCGGCTACACGAGCAACGCCGAGATGCTGCGCGCGTGCAACCCGATGGTCGACCGCTGCGTCACGCTGCAGTACGGCTCGCCGAACAACGTGGGCGAGGGAATCAAGGCCGGCATGTGGGCGGGCGCGCAAAAGGACAGCATCGGCGCGCCGATGATCTTCGATCGCGGCACCGTGAAACCGGGGGAGAACGCGGGCATCATCAGCAGCCCCGGCGAGACGGCTACGTTCGTGGGCACCGACAAGCAGTTCAACCTCGGCTCGCAGCCGCTCATGAAAGTCACCCGCGACGGCAAGCGCTTCGTGAACGAGTCCACTCCCTACGACTTCTGCTGCTTCGCAGCGGCCGAGCACGAGGGTGGCGTATTCTGCCAGGTGTTCGACTCGAACCTTAAGGAAGACGTCAAACGCTTCAACACCATCGGCTGCTCGCGGCAAACCCAGCAGCTGCTGGCCAAAGAAGCCGATACCCCGCTCGACGAGATCTACGCCGATCAGCTCGAGAAAGGCACCATGGTGAAGGCCGACACCATCGAGGAGCTGGCAGTGAAGCTGGGCTTTTCAGGCGAGGCGAAGGACGCCTTCCTGGCCGAGGTGGAGAAGTACAACGGCTTCTACGACGCTCAGGAAGACCCCGATTTCGGCAAGGAGGCCTACCGTCTGTCCGAGCTGCGCACGGCGCCGTTCTACGGCATCTGGTACGGCGGCTCGCTGCTGACCACCGTGGACGGTCTGCGCATCAACGAGGACATGCAGGTGCTGAACGCCGAGAGCCAGCCCATCGAGGGTCTCTACGCCGCGGGCGACTGCTCAGGCAGCATCTTCGGGAACAACTACCCCGAGTACATCGTGGGCTGCGCCTGCGGACGCACCATCACGTTCGCACGCCACGCCGTCCGCCACATGGTCGGCGATCTGTCCTAGCACATCCTGCGGCTCGAACTTCCCTCCCTTTCGAGCCCTTCCATTAGCGAGGCCCCAGCGCATGCGCTGGGGCCTCGCTCTCGATAGCCGATGGCAGGTGCCCTGTTGGAAGCTACCCCTCGGCAGGCTGGAACGTATCTTTATCGGGCGCGAAGGACTGCATGGCCTCAATGGTGCGGGCGAACAGCTCGTCCAGCTCCCAGCCCAGCATTTCGGCGCCGGAGCGGATGACGTCGCGGCTGACACCGGCGGCGAAGCGCTTGTCCTTGAACTTCTTCTTCAGCGACTTCACTTCGAAATCCATGACGCTCTTCGAGGGGCGCATCACTACCGCCGCGCCGATGAGACCGGTCAGTTCTTCGGAGGCGAACAGGATCTTCTCCATCTGCAGCTCGGGCTTCGGCAGCTCCGGGTTGAAGTCGGAGGTGTGGCTCTGGATGGCGCGGATGAGCTCGGGCGAGCCGCCAGCGGCTTCGATGAGCGGCGCCGCGTAGATGGTGTGCAGCTCGGGCTCGTCGTCGTGCTCTTCCCAGTCGAGATCGTGCAGCAGCCCGACGATACCCCAGAACTCCTCGTTCTCAGGATCGAACTCGCGCGCGAAATAACGCATGGTCTGCTCAACCGTCTCGCCGTGCTCGATGTGGAACGGATCCTTGTTGTGCTCCTGCAAAAGCGCGAACGCTTCGTCGCGCGTCAGGCCGGCCTCGAGTGTCGCCATGATGCTCTCCTTCTCGTCTTCGATTGGATGCTCTTCGCTATGCTACCCCATAGGGCGCGCGAAGTCAGCATGGCAATCCGTTCGAACGCACGCCTAGAACACGATGCCGAGCGCGTTCGCCAACAAACCCCAGATGACGCCCATCGCGTACAGCGCCACGATGATGGCGATATTCTCTTTCAGATGGCGGTTCGTGCGAACCAACACCAGCAGGCCCACGCCCGCCGACACGAGCAAACCGGCCAACATGGCGCCCGAGCCCAGCACGCCTTCCACGTACAGCTGCGCGATGACGATGCTGGCCGCGCAGTTCGGCACGAGACCAACCAACGCCGAGCCGAACACCGACAGCGCCGGGTTCGCGCCGAGGAACTCGGCCAGCACGTCCTCGCCCACTACGGCAAGCAGGCCGTTCAGCGCTAGCGTGATGAGGAAGATGAACAGGGTCACCTGCAACGTATGTTTGAGCGCGCTTCTCAGGATTCCGCCTTCGCCGTCGTGGCAATGGCAATGCTCCTGCTCACATAAGTCGTGAATATGCAGCGGCATGTCGATGCGGCGCGCGATGCGAAGGCCGGCATCCACGAGGAAGCCCATGATCATGCCGATGATGATCTTCGCGCCGATGATTTTGAAAATGACGTCGGGCGGCACCTGCTCGGCGATGAAGATGGGCAGCATCTCGTCCGACGTAGAGAGGAACACCGCGAACAGCGTTCCCAACGTGATGACGCGCCCAGCCCACAGCGTCGCGGCAGCCGCGGAGAAGCCGCACTGGGGCACTACGCCAACGACGGCACCGATGAACGGCCCTGCCGCGCCGGCGCGCTGAATGGCAGCCTCGGCCTTCCCACCCGTCTTATGCTCAAGCCACTCCATGGCCAGATACGTGACGAACAGAAACGGAATGATGTAAAGCGTGTCCTTGATCGCGTCTGCCAGCACGTCAAACGCTATATGCATGATTTCTTCCATAACAACGTATTGTAATCCAATCAAGGTTCTGTAACAGCATCGTCGCCGAACGGTCACCAAGAGACCCACGCCCCCGGAACGCGCGGAGGCCCCGCCTCCCGAGGGGGGCGGGGCCTCCGCATGCCGAAACGCCCTCCGCGAGCGCGACGCCCTATCCTCCCACAGCCTGACG